>Ga0114966_10001860_pt1 | contig 19200 bp, 24 predicted proteins | sample M_130207_XF_Meta_FD_87029 | JGI IMG/M metagenome (GOLD analysis project Ga0114966, IMG submission 87029) | Freshwater microbial communities from Lake Montjoie, Canada to study carbon cycling - M_130207_XF_MetaG | ecosystem: Environmental > Aquatic > Freshwater > Lake | place: Lake Montjoie...
AACTTACAACTATTAAAAAAATCAGTTGAATTTACCAAAGACCAACATATGAAAATGATAAACAATCAAATGCCAAAAATTGGAATGAAGAATAAGTATGATAATTTCTGCTAAAGATTTAGAGAAAATATGTAACTATGTAGAATCTACAAAACCTTCCCTACCACAATGTGTGATGAACTTCATTGATTTTGAAGAAAGCTCAACTGAAGAATATAAAAGAGAACTTAAAAGAAAGAATCGTGAACTTGCGATTGATGCTATTGTAGATGATAAAGTAGAAGAGTTCAAAAATAGAGAACCGTTTTCAAATCCATTAGATAACGAAAGTTATATGATGACTATAACTCCTAAACTTAATTCTATTAATGTTCAAGGTAAAACCTATTTAGACTTATTTGATATTTACAATGATGTTATGATGACATTAGAATCACTAACATCTAAGCCTATGACCATTCCACAAAATTTTAATGTTTCTATTCAAAAGGATACAAATCTAACAGATTATGAAAATGAGTCATCAACATCAAGAAAGGTTATAACAAAAATAATGATGATGAGAAATTTAATATCATCAACTGCTAGAACAGGCCCAGCTAATACTATTATAGTTGGTTTAGATGCTTATAAATATCTTATGATTTCCAATGGAATGATGATGACCAATAATGATGGTGTTGTAACTGGAAACATCAATGGAATAAATGTTATACCCACCCCTTATATTAAATCAAATAAGATTATTATGATGAGAAATGTTCAGAAAACTGAGAATGGTCTAAATGTGATTAATTGTTCAAATGATATGAGATATTTCTTAAAAGAAACTCCTAACTATTCTAAAATTATAAATTGGTTTGAAATTATCTAGAGACAACTCTAGCCTTATCATAGAAAAAGAACCAACTAAAGTTGATTTATTTTATATATAAATATAAATATTATAAATTATGAAGACATTCGGTATATTTTGTGGTGGTTATTCATCTGAATTTCAGATATCCATCAAAAGTGCAACAACAATTCAAAAAAACTTTCCTAAGAATTGGAATGTTGTAAAGATTATTGTTAATAAGGATGACTGGGATGTAGAGTTAACAAACAATACGGTTTCTCTTAATAGAAATAATATGACATTTATCACCGATGGTGTTGAAACTAAAATAGATGCCGCATTAATTTATATACATGGTGATCCAGGCGAAAATGGAAAGATTGGAGCTTTATTGGATATTAATAATACTCCTTATTTAAACAGCTCAGTATTATCATCAGCACTTTCATTTGACAAATGGTTTTGTAATCAATTTTTAAGTTCATTTGGAATCAATGTGGCTAAGTCAATTCTTATTATAGATAAGTCTGAATTAGATATTGAAAGTATTAAAAATAAATTAGGATTTCCGGTAATAGTCAAACCTACAGATTCTGGATCAAGTTTTGGAGTTTCAAAAGTAAATAGTGAGGATGAATTAGAAAAAGCAGTTGATATGGCTTTTACTGAAGGTAAATCAGTTGTGATTGAAGAATTTCTTATCGGAATAGAGGTCACTTGTGGTGTTTACCGAACAATTGACGGATTAGTTACTCTTCCATTGACAGAAATTGTTTCTGAAAATGAAATACTTGATTATGAAGCAAAGTACTTAGGTAAGTCAACAGACTACACACCAGCAAGAATATCAGATGAATTGACTCAGATTATTCAACAAGAGTCCAAAAAAATATATCAATTATTAAAATTAAAATCTATCATTCGTATTGATTTTATGTTATGTGAAACTGGTCCTTATGTAATTGAGATTAACACAACACCTGGCTTTTCCCCACAGAGTATTGTTCCTGAAATGTTAAAACATGCCAATATAACATTAGAGAAATTCTGGACTGATATTATTGAATCTGAATTAAAAATCTAAAAACGCCAAATAAAAATTCGATTAACTCTTTGAGATATTCCAGTAAATAATTCATCAACAATAGTTCCAACACAATCGGATAATTGTTCAGCCGTTTGATTTTTTCCAATTATTTCAACTAAATCACCTTCATTAATTAATTTATCTGTTATATCAACCATAATCAAATCCATACATACTCTACCAATTACAGGACACTTATTATTTGAGATATAAACTTGACCAACTCCATTACTAAGGATTCTTTTAAAACCATCTGCATAACCAACTGGTATTAAGGCTATTTTTGTTTTTTTAGTAGCCGTAAAATATCTACCATAACCTACACTTTCACCTTTTTCAATTTCTCTAATTTGATATATTTTACTGAACCAACTTACTGCAGTAGTTGAATTTGATTTATGTTGACTTTCTTTTAGATTTCCCCAAATACCAAGACCCAATCTGACATATTCAAATGACCATTGTGGGTAATTAATAATACCTTCTGTATTTAATATATGTCTATGAGGTTTATAACCTAGTTCTTTTGATAATTTTTTGTAGTGTTCATTAAAATTTGATATTTGATATACTGTATAGTCATAGTTGTCAGTGTCAACTAAATGTGAATAAATTGATTTAACAAAGAAATTAGAATCTTTTAATTTATCAACTATCCAATCTAATTCATCGATATTAAATCCGAATCTATTCATTCCGGTTTGAACTTTAAGATGTATTGAGAATTTACCTTCCGGCTTTAATTGTAACAATTTATTTAAAGACATTTTTGAATATATTGTAGGTTCTAAATTCCAATCTAAACAATCAACTAAGTTATCAAAATCTGGATTCATAACCATAATTGGTCTATTTATTTTATCATTTCTTAACTCAATTCCTTCATCAATACAACCAACAGCAAATTGTTCAATACCAAACATTTGTAAAAAATGAGCAAGTGTTTTTGTTCCAACTCCATAACTTTCAGCTTTGATAACTGAAATTATATTACAGCCATCAGGAATTATTGATTTAAACATTTTAATATTATTTTCAATCGCATTTAAATCAATTTCAATATATGTTTTATGTGTTTTGATTTTGAGTTGTTTTAGTATTTTATGAGTATTTGAACCTCTGACTAAAACAACTGATGATTTTATGTCAATATCTATCTTATCATCTTTTGATAATTGTAAAAAGATATCTGGTTTAAAGTTTGAGATTACACTAGTTATTTTATTATCTAATACCTCATCAACTAAAATTAAAACTCTGGCTTTTTCAACACCAATTTTTTTTTGAAACTGTAAAGATTTTGTAATGTTATTTACACTTAATTTATAAAGATCTGACATAACTATATTATTGTTATATCCATGAAAAATTTCAACCTTTTTATTATTCATTAATTAACCGAGGATTTAAATTATATATTTTTATTTCAAAATGATAAAAATATTTTAATATATATGTCATGAAAATTAAGAGATTTAACGAAAGTTTAATTACATCTGGACTAGAAAATGGAATTCCAAAAAAATTAGAGCTTTATACACACACTGGTAATTTTAATTATTTACTTATAAATGTATTAAATGATGGACATGTTATTAAAGGTATTTATCATAAACAGTATAAAGTAAGTGATGAAGGATTAGTGGAAAATGAACCAGATAGATTAACTCTACAATTTAATTTTCATACAGAAAATGGTGAATTGAAAATCTTAGGTCAAATCTTACACGGTGGTGGTCTAAAATATGAATATTCTATGTTAAAGCCAAATATATTAAGGTTAATAAGTTATGATGGATTTGGTTCACGAATGGATTCTGATAGTAAATTCGGATTTGGCGATGACACTGTGAAATCACTGGTTAGATTTATTAATAGCTTTGGTTTTAAATTAACTATTGATAATTTCAAATTTCTTGATAAATACTCTTGTAGCTATCAACATTGGGAATCTTTAAAGATAGAACATATTTTTGATGGAACCATATTAGTATTGGATAATGGTGAGCCAAATAGAAGAAATTTTGTATTAAATATATCTCATTATCTAAGACAAAGAGGTGTTAATCATATTCTTACATCATCAGTCGCAGAAATGAAATCTATTTTACAAACTGAGAATATAGTTGGTGTTATTTCTGCCGGAGCTAACTATAGAGTTAGTAATCCCTGGGGTGATGGTGAGCAAGATTTAAGTCACACATCATTAAAAATGATTAATAAACCAATAATAGGAATGTGTTTTGCTTATCAATCAATGGCTAATTTCCATGGTGCTAAAGTTAAAGACAGTGGTAAGTATTTTATGGATAATATAAAATTGACTTATTGGGACAAAGAGAGTCCGATATTTCAGAATATTAATTTAGATGATTGTCAATTTAGTGTTGACTTTCATGATATAGTCACTGAATGTCCAAAGGGATTTAAAGTGATAGCTAAATATAAAGATAATATCTTTGGTATCGAAAATCAAAAAATGATGAGATGGGGATTGGCTTTCCACCCAGAAGATATTGAAAGAACATTTCCTATATTAGATAACTTTTTAGATATTTGTAGAGAGATACACAATAAATTAAGAGAAACTGAATCAATTAAAAAATTTAAAGATTTTATATGAAGTATATAAAAGAAATACATCAATTCTATAAGACCGCGGAAGAAGGGAATGTTAAAAATTTAACACACAAAGGTAATTCAATATTACCAGATAATAATATTTCTTATTTTCAACAAGATTGGTTTGAAAAAGTAATGCCTAGTGAATTAGAAATTTATTCATCACCACTTATTAAAAAATTGAATACTGACGGAACAATAACCGATATAAATACTGAATATGAAAAAAAATTAATTCTTTTACATAAAAATTCATGTTGTATTAATAGTGATTTAATACAATTTAGTTATGTTGATGATAGTGAGTTTGAACAAGATGAGGTTACTGCTAACGGTGAGCCGGATGGTTTGGCATTTGATATATTCTTTGTGAAAAATGAAAGAGGTATTAAAATGAATGTTGATATTACTTATGGTGACCATATGGCATACGAATTTACTTTAGAAGCACCAAATAAAATAAATATTGTACACTATACTGGAGTAGGATCACTTTATGACCCAGAAACACATTGGGGGTTTACAGAAAGTGCAATTAATAAACTGGTGCAATTTTTTAACAGATTTAATCACGGTATAAAACTATCTCCAAAAGATTTACAATTTTTAGATTCAAATGAAGAAAGCTATACACATGATAAATATGATAAAAAACATCTTTATTTTGATGATTCTAACTTAATTGATTTTGGAAATTCTAGCAAAGAATCTAAGATTTATAACTTTAAAAATTGGATATTTTTTAATAAATAAGATTTATGAAAAAGATAGGAATTGTAGGTTGGTCAATCGATAAAGAATCATTTGGTGTAAGTAAAGTTTATTTACAATATCTATCAACATTTGGTCAAGTTGAAATTATCACTCCTGGTAATTTTTTAAGAAAAGACTTAGACTTAATAATTTTACCAGGTGGTGATGATATAAGTTCTCATATTTATGGTGAAACTCCATCATTTATGAATACAGACGCTGATCTTTTTAAAGAATTTTTTTATCTAAATAATTTAAAGTCTTATATTGAAGCTGGTACTCCTATTTTTGGAATATGTCTTGGTTTTCAACAACTAAATATCTATTTTAATGGTAAGATAACACAACATTTACCATCAAATGGTATTGCTGATTATTCAATTCCAAGAGAACAACTGGTTCAATCAGTTGATATAGATATACCTCAATGGTCAATTAAATCTACTATAAATATAAATAGTCTACATCACCAGGGTGTTTTACTATCGGATTTATCTAATCAACTTCAATGTATAGCAAAAACTAATTATAGTGATAATATTTTAGTTGAAGCTTTTATACATCAATCTCTTCCAATTGCAGCAGTTCAATGGCATCCTGAGTATATTTATGATGAAACATCAAATAGATTGATAAAATATTTACTTGGTGAAATTATTTAGAAGCAACTCTAACTTTATCATACTTTATAAGTAGTTTATAAAGTTTTTCATATTCATCACTAGGATTCTCAACAAGTTTTTCACACCACTTGTTATTATTCAAATATTCAACTAACATTCCAACTCTAAAATCTTCTTTCTTAGAAGGTTTCCAATATCTTTTAGATTCAACAAATGAAAATGATGTACCATTATGTAAATAAGACATATTATCAGAGTCTGTGTTATACATTACAATACCCAGAGGCTTCTCAGAACCATCTCTAAATAACTTCTTAGCATTAGTCTCACCAGTGTATTTAATAATAGCACATTCTTCTTGAAAATGGTTTAAAAGAAAAAGAACATCATTTCTTAAAGTATCATTATCAACACGACCATATCCCATAACAGAATCTTCATATTGACCTTGATAATATCCCTTAATAGGTAATACCTGATATTCTTTAGCATAAAGAATGGAAATCATATCATCCAATTTAGGAGATGAAAGTAAAATAAACGAAGCGTCTCTGTGTTCTAATCCTGTCATAAAGTATATATTAAAATATATTATACTTGATCTGTGACTAGAAAAATATTAAGTAAGTCTTTCTTAGAAAGATTCTTTACTTTTGAAAAATATTCAACCGCTTGTTCATAACTCCCAGCCATAAATTTAGAAAGTGTCTCATTTGTGAGCTTAGATTTTAAATGAAATTGTTTCATAATTTATATATTGATTTAATTATCTTAAATAATTCCAAACTCTTCATAAAGCTTTGTTTCAAAGATTGCCAAAACATAATCTTTATATTTTTTTGAAACTATTATACTATCATGTACAGTTACTATTCTAATCTCTGGATATAATGAAATAATTTGTTTAATTATCTTATTAAATATTAAATTACTTTCAGACTTTTGTAAATCATAAGCTAAAATTCTATAATCACCATTGTCTTTTTTATATAGTTTAATAAAATGATGTATTGTTGGAAATAAATTACAAAATATCTTATCAGCTTTACTATTAACACCATTTCTACCAAAAAGAACTTTATAAGTCATCTCTTTAACCACGCCTTTATCACTTGAACCAATAGAATCCATAACATATTGATAATAATTACCATTAATAGTTAAGTCTCTGAATAAACTAAGTTCATCAGAATTAACCCATTTAGATTCGGAATCTTGAATCAACTTTGTTAAGAAAAGTGGTTGAGAATTTTTAATATCAATTTCAAATGTTTCTTCACCATCTATCAATAAACAATTCTTTCTAATAAATGCTTTTAATATTGTAAAGTTAGTGTGCATTCTACCATAGTTATCAAAGTGATAGAATATGTGTTTATCGTTTATACACTCAACAGAATACTTATTTCTATTGTAGATATCAACATCATTTGACTTCAAAGAATCTAAATAAAAAATTGACCTACTAAAATCAATATCAATAAAAAACAAATCATCAACTAGTTTCTTTTTAATATCATTTTCTATTAAAGAACTTTCAATATCATTTTCTTCAATTTGAGCTACTTTTGATTTATACTTTTTAAGTAGAACTCTATCGAAGTTATTATATCTGATTATTTTACCTCTTAAAATATACTCATTGATTGCATAAACTCTAGAACGTTTTCCTTTTTGATGTTTTGCTAAAAGAATTAAGACCCCATTATCAGTTAAGAAGTTCATATAATAGTTGTAAAGATGTCCATACTTTTCTTTAAGTATAGAAGCCATTAAATTGAACTTATTTTCTTTTTTGAAATAATATTTTAATATCAAATTGTGCACGATATCAATTAGATAAGCGGTCTTTAAATTTTTACTTTTGTATGTAAGGTTTTTTGATTTTGATATTTCCTCTAAAGAAAGCGGAAGAAACTGTAGACTACACTTTTTACTTTCCAAATTTTTCTTTATTGATGAATAACTTGGAACATCACTTAACTTAATTACACTTGAAACCGTCATAAAAATTATATCAAAAATCCCTGGTTATGTTTGTAATAAATTGGTTTTTTATTTTAATATATAAGGTATAAAAATATTTAAAAATATGAGACACATAAAAACATTTGAAAGTTATTCAGTAAATGAAGAAGAAGGAATAAGAAAGTTCTTCACTGGACATGACTCATCGGAAGATAGAGATAAAGCAATGATTGAATTTACTAAATCTTTAGATGAAGCTGAGGTTGATGTAAATAAAAAACCTGAACAATATGTATTCAATAAAGAATCTTTATTAAAAGCAGCATCTGAGAATAACTACTTAGGTGGATTGCGAATACAAGTTGGTGGTAGAGATAAAAGCAGATATTATGTTGTTTATGATCCAAAATCAACAGGTTGGAATAATTTAACATCCGCTGCGGGTTCATCCATTGCATCCCGAAACAAATAAGTTTCACTATTTTAAGAATGGTGAATTCACAGAATATACTCCTCTTACTAAAGAAATAGGAACCATAAAAGATATGAAGTATTTAACTATATAATAAAAAACCTCCTCAATTTGAGGTTTTTTTATGATCCTAAAATCATTTTATCAATAGTATCAATTGAGTTGATTCCTCTTTCTAAGATTTTATCTAATACATCATCAACAGAAGTGTTTTCAATTCGAAAATTATCAAACATATAAGGAGTTAATTTTTCAACTTCTGGATATTTCTTTTGAATATCACCACTAATAACATCATTAGTTACATCAGTAACATCAAACTCAAATCCGTGTTTAGTAAAGACATCTAATACTTTTTGAACTTTGAAATAAATAAGTCTGATGAATAAGTCTTCACAATTAGTAAATCCAAGATATTTACTATCTTCTTTATCTAAAGCGTTTGATAAGTCTTGATAAATTGGATGAGCATTATCCTCTATATCAGAGGATTTGGTAAATCTAACAAAATAAATATTATTTGATTTCATAATTGTAGTGGATTTATTGTTTAACAAATATACTAAAATTTTAATAGATATTCAAACTTTTTTAAATATTATTAAAAATTTTATTTATAGATTTTTTACGATTAGAAGCTCTCTCTTTTTGAATCTCTTCTTTCAAAAGATGACTGAGTTCTTGTTCAATATCAATATTATGATATGAGTCTAAATCAGCGGCTAATTCGCGAGTCCAGGTAGCTCTAATAGCTCTTGTCTCAGCTTTAACTTGAACACTTTTCATTACTTAGTAGGTTCTTTACCCTCACCACCACTAACAGGAAGTTTACCACCTTTACCTTTTTTCTTCTTTTCTACATCGGCTCCTTTTTCAAACTCTGAGTAAACATCAGGATAAACTTCACCCTCACCATCACTATCATATTGAATTTCAAAGAAATCACCGAAGTCTAAAAGACCGGCTCTAGTTAATTCAACCTCATGTATTTTATTCATATACTTCTCAATATAATTATTGATATCAGTAACAAATACATTGAATAAAATAACCGTGTTATCAGTAAATACACCAATTGGTTTTTTTCTTTTCTTACTAAATGAACCTAGAATAACTTTGAAGATGTATTCTAATTTATCAGACTCTTTAATATAATCTTTAGTTAATTTATTTGAAATTAATTCAGTATTAATCTTAAACTTTTCTTTATCAAAAAATTCAGGAACGGTAAAATCAAAATCCAATAAATCTTGTTTAACCTCGGATATATAAACATTAAATAATTTAGATATTAAATAAATGTATATTTCATCTCTTTTAGATCCTTTAAGTTTAACCTCATCTAAGTTAAATGATTGACAGAAGTTTAAGAAATTAACTAATATAAGTGTGTATATCTCAACAAACTCAGTAGAGTTGTTATCACTAATTCTTTTGTATAAAGGATTTAATATCTCAAATGATAAATCACCTTTCATTGTTCTAACAATTAACTTCTCAAGATTTGATTGATAGTCCTCATCTTCCATTAGAAATGAATTTTGTGAACTAGGATTAAGAATTTTATAAAAGAAAAAAGCAAATGACTTTTCACCAAAGATATACTCTAAATCATCTTCACTAGTATTAATAAAGTATTTAATAGCTTCTATCATTCTTTCATTTAATTTACCTTGAAAAACAATAGGTAACATATCAACATCAAACAATCTAGCGTATTCATCTAACTCTTCAATACTAAAATCATATTTACCAGACTTATTAAGAGCTGTTAAAACAAGATTATTCTTTGGAACTCTTGAGTATTCAATATTAGCTGGTTGATTATCTGGAAAATACTCAAAACAATACCACCATTTTCTATTCAATAAAGATTTAACTCTTATATCCAATGATTCAAAAAATTTAATAGCTGGATTATAATAGTTCTGCATTGCTAAATCAATAAGATTTATTGATTCACTGCCTATTGATTTTGGTTTAATGGTAAATTCTTTACCATCCCAATTGACCCATATTTTTGATCCTTGAATATCTTCGAATACAACGATTTCATTATCAAAAATAGAACTTAAAAGTTCTTGGTCATTACTTCCATTTAATGTTACTAATTTACTCATATTATTATACACGTTGTTTGATTTTTGTTTTTATCATATGTATATATAAAAAATAGACATCCTCTAAAATGAAAGAAATGATATGTTAAATTTAATATATAAAAAAAAGTAATTCTATAAAATGACTTATAAAGATAATACACCTACATTCAATGTAAATAGAAAAGTAGTTAATTTCAAAGACTTCTCAGCTAATCCTAATGCTGAAAAAGAAGAATTGAAGAAAATGAACAGACAAAACAAGCCTAATACTGATGACCAACAAAAGAATATGGGTAACTCAAGATATAAATTCAATAGCACAACTCGTAAAATGGATGATTTAAGTCCAGCAGAGATTAAAGATAAAATTGAAGCTATTGAAGATTTTGAAGAAACTAACGAATTATTTAATTTCGATAAAAAATTTAAGGATAAAAGTTTAAATTTGTTAAAAAGTGAGATAGATAGTTCTTTTAAAGAAGTAGCTGTGGTTAATTTTGATAGAACGGGTGATAATAAAAATAATAGTAGAGAACCATCACTTAAAGAAGTAATTGAAAATTTAGAAGGAATAATGTCTAAATGGAAGATGTACATGAGTCGCTAAATATAAATAATTAAAAACCTCAGATTTCTCTGAGGTTTTTTTATTTAAGTATTTTATTAAGTTTATATTCTCTCATATCTTCTAATTCAAGTGGTTCAGCCGTTAATTCACCATCTGATATTTTAATTTGCCATTTACTACCAGTCTTTTCATCTAAAATAACTAATTTAGTAATAACCGTATGACCATCAGAATCAACATTAATTGCTTGCGATCCACTAGGATTAGTAACTTGGAATGTATTATTAGCCATTATATTAATTGAAATCTTTTATGACCATCTTCAGAAGTTGAATTCCAAATATCCAAAGGTCTAACATAAATAGAACCAAAGTTGACAGACTTATAAACTACTAACTTTTCTGATGTTTCTGTATGAGTGGCTAAAGTAATTACTTCGTAAGTGCCTCCCTTATAGTGTTTATATCTCTGTCTCGGTAGCGGATACTCCATCTTGAATGTTTAATTTTTTACCAGTTGTTGGATCATAATTCAAAATTAATAACTCAACACCTTTAGCTTGTTCACCTTTACCATCAGAGTTATTACCACCTTGAGCAGAACTTCTAAATACTTCTTTCTCAGTCCAAATATATTGGTCTCTTGGTAACAATTCTTCTAATAAAGGAAAATAGTAATAAGAGAGAGACCAACGAGATTTTGATTTCTTGATTAAGTCTAACAATCTTCTATGAGAAGCCGGTCCAAATACTCCCTCTTTATCAGCTCCATACCAAGATAATCTTTTAGCATCATCATCACCATTTGCATCAGGCCTGTGATATGGTGGGTCTAAATACAAGTAAGTATCTTCTGAGTCATATTTATTAATAAGTTCTTCAAAATCAACATTATTAAACTCTTTAATAGATTTTAATTTATCTGTGTATTTGTTCTTTTTCAGTTTATCAATAAGAACTTCTAATTTCAAACGATCTTTATCTTTCTTATAACCATTAAAACCAGCTCCACGAGGATAAACTGAATTATGAGCTGATGTAATTAGAAAAGCATAAATAGAAGCTTTCTTAAAGTCACCTATTTCAAAATCCATATTATCTAAGAACTCATTCTTAATATATCTTTTATAAATTTCTTTATAAAAGTCCCATTTCTTTAATGGATCAGTTTCATCTGTATGAAGTAAAGTTCTTTTCAAAGCTTCTAAATACTTAACGAATGTTTCAGGTTCAGCACAACACTTATATAGATTGGTTTGGTGACGATTTTTATCATTATAAACAACTACATCAAATTTTAGATTTGAGTCGTCCATATACGTTCCCATAGCTCCAGAGAATGGTTCTACATATGTTTTAATACTCCCGTCTTTAGGAATTTTTGAATTTATGAATTCAATGAAAACGTTGGAGCTCTTGCCTCCAAAATATGAAATTGCTGCCATTTAGTTTAATTTATTTTTATCTTTTATTATATCTTCAATAGAAGGTTTTTGATTTTTGAATTTTAATTCTTCTCTAACTGTCATTAAAATCTTACCAAGATGATTTTCACCTTTACCATTACAAATCCCCCAGTAGACATCATGCCACCAGTTACCTTCAATAAGTTCGTGACCATCAGTATCAATTAATAATTGAGATAGTTCTTCATTTTTAAATTTCTCGCGAACTCCCCAATTCATTACTTCTAACTTTTTTTCATCCCAACCAGTTCTTAGTTTTATTTTAGAACCTAATTTTTTAACTTCAGAAGGATTGGAAATCTTAGCAATCATTTCTCTGAAATCACCAGGAGTAAAGTAAACACCGTTAATTAATTGTTGGTCATTAACTTTCATTGCAACATAAAAGTTCTCAACAGATGGGTATGTAATACCTTGGTGTTCTATTTTACAAGGGTAGAAGTTAGATAAGAATCTCCAACGACCTTCAAATTTATCAATCATAACTATTATATAAGTTAAATAATTAAAGTTTACCAATAAGAATAGTCGTATTTATAGATTATTCTTAATTACTTCTTCTAAAAATTCCTTTACTACTAGTCCGTTAACCGCACAATGGTCTTTTACTTTTTTATGTAGTTCTTTAGAAATCTGAATAAAAGTTTTGTCTAAATTATATTTTTTCTTTGATATTTTATTTGATTCTTGATATTTATCCATAAGGAGAGTTGTATTTTTTATATATACATTATATAGAAAAATTATAATTTGTTATGGAAAAGATATGTATAAAATGTGAAGAGGAAAAGGAATTAAATAAATTTGATAAATTAAATAAATCAAAAGATGGTTATCGAAATCAATGTAGAAATTGTTTATATAAAAAAAGAAAAGATAAAATTTCAAATCTAACAAATGATGAGAAAGAAAAAGTTAGAATTAAGAAAAACGAATTAAGCAGAAAATATCGTAGTGAGAGAACTATTGAATCTAAATTAAAAGAAAAAGATAGAAGAAGAGAATATCATCTTAAAAGATTAGAAACTGATCCTCTATATAAACTCAGAATTGCTTATTCTAGAAGAACTAATAAATGTATTAAAAGATTCAATATAAAAAATATCGAATTTTTGAATAACTTAGGATGTTCTTTAGAATATCTCAAAACTTATATAGAATCTAAATTCAAACCTTGGATGAATTGGAGCAATCATGGTAAATATAATGGTGAATTGAACTATGGATGGGATATAGACCATATTATACCACTCTCAAAAGTTAAAACAGAAAAAGAATTTAATGAGTTATGTCATTATAAAAATTTACAACCATTATGTAGTAGAATCAATAGAGATATTAAAAAGGATAAAATAGAAAAATAGAAAACCCACAATAAAGATTGTGGGTTTTTTTGTGGAGATGACCGGCTCTGCCTCCGGTGTCTTTTTCAGTTGTTAATAATTAATCTTTCACAGGCTTAGAAAGTTTTTATAAACTTACAAACTTTTTACTTTTTTTGAGAGACTCTAATAAGTAACAAAAAACCGTTTCACTCTTTTAGTCCTGTGTGAGACAGGTTGGAGAATTTTTTGATAATGAACTGTTGTTAGACAGTCATTAGATCTTCTACCAAGATCATGTTGTTTTGTAGTGCAAATACTAAATCTTCATTGCTAGCTACTTCATTTGTTTTGCCATTTACGACTTTACCATCTAATTTGTTAATCGGTCATATGACAACCCGATACCTGCATAACTACCACCACTCTGCAAATCAATTCTAAAAAACATCCCCGGTGTATTTGTTATTATTTCTACAAATGTATATATAATATTACAAATATCAAAAAAGTTTAATAAATTTTAATTAAAAAGGTGCATTACTATCACCTAAGCCATCACCATAATAAAAATCAAATGTAAGCATTGGTAGGCCTTTATTATCTTCCCATAAATCAAATTCAGAATCATATTGAGCTAGAATATCTTTTTTCAATTTATTAGCAACACTAAAGACACTAATAACATCTCTAAGACGTTCTTTTTTATTAAGCATTACAACTATTTGAATGTCTCCATTATCACTAGTAACGGTAACATCTATACCAACATTTCTAAACATCTCTCTAAGTAGATACTCTAAATGCTCCATATCATCTTGACCACCATTATCATCAGAATCATCAGAATTTAGTTTATTATATCCCTCATCTTCATAATCATCATCATCATCATCATATCCATCGATATGGTCGAATCCTTCACGTTCAAATAGTTGTGTAAATTTTTTCAGTTTCATTATTTCAATTCTATTTTTATGTAGTATCCATCAAAGAAAACATCTTGATTGATTTTATGTCTATTTAATATAACTTGTAAATCCGTAAGTGATCGAAAAGCACTTTCTATATCACTATCTTCCATATCACATTGTATAGAAACACCACCACCTTCTTCACCCACAACTTTAATATCTAAATCAAAAGGTGATTGTTTTAAGTCATTTATTAATTTACCATGTCTTCTAATAACATCATCATCCAATCCAATCTTTCTAACTGTTGGTAATGAATTCCAATTTACTTTAATACTAGCTTTTGCTAAACTTTTCAAATAAGTCATATTTTGATACTCATCACCAGTATGTTCATTGAAATAACCTACTGATATATTAGTACATTCTGGAATTTCATCTAAAAATGAAGCAGAATCTGTATAAATACCTGTAGTATCTAATGATAAATTAAGACCATTCTTATTATATTGATTACATAAAGCTGTTCCAAAATCATTTGAACAACAAACTCTACCCATTTGTTGAGTAATAACTGAATGATAATTTCTTCTATCAAAAGAAACACATCTTTTAATGTTCTTTAGATAATCAACTTCTTCATAAATAGATGATAGTAATCCAGAACCAATACCACCTCTTTCTTCTCCAATAAAGAAGTAATAAAGACCTGGTACATTATGAGCCATCATATATAACATAACGGCAACTCCTGATTTATCATCAGAACCTAATATAGAATTACCATCTGTAACAATATACTCTTCGTCATTTTCAATCATTGAATAAAGCTTGGTTATCTTTTGTGCTCTATCAGCAGTATCTAAGTGAGATGTAAACATAGTTTCTTGTTTAGGATCTCCAATTATTTTATAATAATTACCAACAGTATCTTTTTCTAATTTAGGAAGAAATTGTAAAACTTCATCTTCGTGTCCATGTGGATATGTTTTAGTAACCAATGATAAGAAAGTACTTCTAACATCTTTAGGACTATAAACAAAATCTTCAGGTTTAATAAGATTGCCATCAATTGGTTCACCATTTTTAGTAGAGTTATAAATTCTTATAAATTGTTTAACATCTGCTGGTGATAATAAATTCTTAAAATAGTATTGAATAAACTTTTCAATTTTCATAGGTAATACCTTACCATCTATGGTAACATCAAATGATCCTGATGTTTCTGAAACATCAACACTACTTATTTTTAGACCATTGAAATACTTAGCACCAGATTCATTTAACCAAAGAAGTTCAAATGCAACATAGTTGTTATCATCTTCTAAGTCTTTAAGAATAGATTCTAGTTCTTTAGTATAAGTTACTCTAATTGATTCTTTTTCTTCTGCCATTTCATTAAATATTTTATTGTAGTATATATTAATTATCAAACTACTATTTGATATGAATTAGTATAATCAACTCTAACCTGGCCATCATTCATACCTGATTCTTTCTTTACAAATCGTTTTTGACAATAAACAACAGTTGCTTTATCATCTTTAGAAGCTTTACTATTCTTTTTAGCTAATTGAGCGGCTGCTTTTATAATAGTTTCAGTAGGTAGATTTTCTCTAACACGAATAACAACATGACTACCCGGAGTTCCTTTAACATGCATCCAAATATCTTCTTTATCAGCAACATTAAAAGTTAAGTGGTCATTAGATTTAGCATCTTTACCAACATAAACAACAAATCCATCTATGTCCAATTTTTGAACATTTGGAAACTTGTCTTTTTTAGATTCATTAAATGAGTTAAATTTCTTTATCATATAGTATATATTAATTAGAAATTCTTTAAAAAGAAAAAAGACCCATAAGGGTCTTTTTTCAATAATATCAATAAAACTACTAATTAGTTAAGTAACTGTTTAGTGTCAGTAACTGTAATAGTCATATATTGTTTTTGTGGGTACCAACCAACTTCAGTTACAGCGTATCTTGAACGTAACAACATTCTTGGAGCGAATGTAGCTTCGGAGATAACTGAGATAGACTGAGCCATTAAATAAGGTACGAAAATGATACCTGGTTGATCAGGGTTGTTCTTACGACCTAATACGATTCTGTTATCATTATATCTCATATATGGATCTACATAGATAGAGATGTCTCCGATTGAACCTACAGGGTATAATTGACCTTGTCCGTTTAATTTAGATTTAGTCGGGTTAACTGTGTAACCAGCGATATCTTGAAGTGCTGCAGCTAAACCTCCGTTTGTGATAAGGTATTGAGCAGGACCGACACGACCTTCAGTTGCGATGTAGTTCGAAGCGTGAGCAATCTTAGTGATTAACTTACGTTGAACAGCGTGAGTAGTTTCACCACCAACTGTATTTGCTGTACTAGCATAAACTGTGTTTAAGTCAAAGATAGTCATACCAGAAGCATAACCAGGAGTAGCAGCGTTAGCAGCAGGAGCTGTAGTAGCGTTTAATGCACCCATTTCGAAAATCTTAGCAACAATTTGTTTAGAGATTGTTTGAGATAATTCGTTAACAAGGATAGATTCCATTTTTTGAACGATATCCATACCTGTGTTAGCTTTGATATCTTCAATTTCAGTTCTTCTAAGAGCTGAAGATACTTCAATAGTACCAACTGCAACAGTTTTAGAAGAAATTTTTGGTCCGATAACACCTGAGTATGATTGGTCATCAGCAAGACGACCCATTGGGTAAGTACCAGCTGCACCACCAGTAGAAGCTGATGTCCAGTTTGAAGAGAAACCTGGGATATGATCTTCTAAAGCAGATACTAATTCAATTGATTTAGTACCAGAATTTGGAACTGAAGTAGCTCCTAAATTATTAGTACCAATACCTAAAATAGCAGCTGTCATAGCTCCTGTTTGAGGAAATGTATTTAAAGTAGCATCAAAGTAATTAGGAACTATGTAACCTGATGTATTAGATTGTCTGAAAGCTCTAAACATTGGTAAACCATCGATACGAGAGAAACCTAAAAATTCAACGATGTTTGTGTATACAGTTGGTATAGTGTTAGTTTTGTAAGTTGATGAAGCAGTGATACCATAAAATTGTCTACCACCTGATAAACCACCTGTAGATTGACTGATTGATGCAGCTGCTAAGTCAGCAACAATACCATCTGTAATAGTAACAATGTTACTAGCGTTTAATTTGAATACTTGTGGTCTTTCGTTTGTTGATTGATCGATATCATCGTATTGAAAGTCGATGTATAATAAATCGATTTTTGGACCTGGAGTTGGTTTAACAGCTACTAAATCTAAACCGATTGTTTGAGCTGCAATTTTCATAGCTACTGGAAGTAAGTTTTGACCTACATCTCCTGAACCTGCTACGTTACTGTTACCAGTTACGTTACCAGCTAATGTACCAACAACTGGATTTAATATTGAACCCATACCAGCTACGTTAGCAGCATTTACATATGCGTTTTCATTGATTGAGTGGTATTCAGCCATTTCTGACATCCAGTCCAATCTGTCTTCACTTACACCCATGTTCTCTAAAACTGGAGACCACTTCTTAAGTGCTTTTGATTTGTCTATTCTAATATGTGACATAATTTTTTTTATTTTTTTTTGTTATCTATATATTATAGATTAGATGTTTTTGAATCTTTCCATAATTGCAGTAACGTCATTATCAGAAAGTTTATCTTCTTGTATTAAACTTTCATGAGCTACTAACTTTTTAGTTACAGATTCATTCTTTTTAAGCTTTCTAGTTAACCAGAAATGCTCAACTTGTGATTCAGTCATTAAAACATCAGCTGGGTAAAGTCTAGCTTGTGATAAGATAGATTTTTTAGCAGATTCGTTCATTTGACTCCATATAGCCTTAGTGTTTTCAGGCATTAATCTGATTACTCTTTCTTCAAGAGATTCATTCTTTGTTGATAGTGCTTCAGAGATTAGACTCAACACATCTTTAGATGTGAAGTAACTTCTTTCGTTTATGTGAAGTTTTACATTGTCTTGTTCTTCGTTTGTTAAAGCATAATAACTATCTACTTGAGACTTGTTTAAGAATTTTAAGAAATTCAAGTCTGATGTTTCAGAAACTTTACGTTTTTTAGCTTCTTCTATTAATTTGTCGATTGACTCAGATAATTCAGAATCACTGTTACCAGTTACTTCATAACCATTTCTCGGACCACAATCTTCATCTTCTTCTTTATTATAATTTTCTTCTTCGTAAGATGAAGGAACACCATTGTAGTATTCTTCTTCATTTTCTTCAGAATTTTCATTATCATTATTATTATCATTATTTTCTTCCTCTTCTAAGTTATCAAAACCAGCAGCTTGTAATGAAGGAAATGCTTCTTCTTCACCCATCATCATTGATTCATTTAATTTACCAGAATTTAATTTTTCAACAATCATTCCTTGGTAGTTAATTGATTTATCAAGATTTTCAGCAA
>Ga0114966_10001866_pt1 | contig 19169 bp, 17 predicted proteins | sample M_130207_XF_Meta_FD_87029 | JGI IMG/M metagenome (GOLD analysis project Ga0114966, IMG submission 87029) | Freshwater microbial communities from Lake Montjoie, Canada to study carbon cycling - M_130207_XF_MetaG | ecosystem: Environmental > Aquatic > Freshwater > Lake | place: Lake Montjoie...
ACTTGCATCTGCTACACTTGCTTCTTCTACACTTGCATCTTCTACACTTGCAAAAGTATTATCCGATTCCATACTACTGTTTACTCCCATTATAGCCGAGCGTTTAATTAAACATGCTGATTTTTTTTCGGTATTTCCTAAAACCATTACTTGCACCAGCTTTAAAGAAATTTCAAAACTACGGGAAGAGAATTTAACGCCTTCAATCATAACTAAAGGAATGATTGATTTATTCGCTTCCAGTATATCTAAATCAAATCCTATTTCATTTTCATCATAAGCAATACATTTGGAACCTGATTTAGATGTTTCTATGAAAACTCGCATTAAAACATATTTGCCAGATTGATAGAGTCGGGTAAGCTGTGTCATCATCGTCTCAATATCGTCACGGGTTAATTCGGTTTGAAACCACAAGTCTTTCTTGGTATCAATTATGTCTTGACAAGTATATTCTAATTTTTCTACCCAGCGCATCAAATCGTCATGTTTATCGCGTTCAAACATCAAATCCATATATTTTGCATTTTTCAAATTAACAATACCTTGTTTAGTAACACACTCGGGTAATTGTAAACACAAGGATTTATTTTCATCGCCAACAGTGAGTGCCGTAAAATAAAAACCGGCTTGACCTGTTAAAGGCTGGGGATCAGCTAAACTGGTCGTTTGAAAATCAAAATTGGAAGTGGCTGATACAATTTCCATTTTTAAAGATGAATTAGATAAAATAAGTAATATTTTAACACGCAATATATATAGTGGAAATGGCAAATGAAGACGCCGCTAAAACACATAATATTTTTTTTACAATTGCTAGAATGAATCCACCGACTAGTGGACATATGGGACTAATAAGACATTTGATGGCAGAAGCCAAAGCTGCTGGTGAGCATACCGTCTATATTTTATTACAAGCAGGTGACAAAGCTGGAGGAGAAAAAATGAATCCATTATTCTGTGCAGAAAAAAAAGAATACTTGGAATTGATGATACAAAACAACCGCATGGATCAAGAAGGATTGGAAATTAAAATAATATGCGCTGATGATGAAAAAATTACTAAAACTAATTGTGATACTATACCCAATATCATACTTAAACATATATGTTATATGTGTACATTGGAAAAGGTCAAAGAGATAGACGATGTTAATTTAAATTTATTTATAGGCGAAGACCGTGTTGCTGATTTTAAAAAATTCTTAGGCACAGGAGAACCTGGAACAAAAAGCTATCTACCGCCAAAACAAAAAACTTTTTACCACAATATACCTAGACCCGAGGGTGCGATTTCGGCAACGAAAGTTAGAGCTATGGCATTTTCGGGTGATCCGACCGCTTTTATACAAGAAGAAACAGCTGCCGGATTGAAACCGGAACAAGCGATGGAATTATACACACTATTACATGCGAGAATGATTGAGTTGCCGGATGTATATAAAAAAACTACTGGTGCTAAACGCAAATCTGTCGCCACTGCTGCCGAGTCAAATAAACGAGGCAAAACAACAACTGCAAATACAGGTGGGCGAAAAAGTAGAAGGACAAAAGGCAAGAAAAAAAGTATAAGGCGCCGAAGTATAAGGCGCCGAAGTATAAGGCAACGAAGTATAAAGCAACGAATCATAAGGCAACGGAGCAAGAAAAAATACAATTAAATTTGCCAAAAAATGTAGTTGGCTATATCAATAATGCTTAAAAATACCCTTATTCAGGAATGTATAAGTATTTTAAAGCGCGACGACGTAAAGTCCGAATTTAAAACCTTTATAGCACCGGTTATAGATATTATTTTAGCTCAAATCAATCCCTATCTTTATTTATGTATGATGTTTGTGATTATTAGTTTTTTATTGCATTTAGGCATCTTTGTCTTACTCCTGCGTAATAAATCTTTTCACTTTTCATTGAAAAATAATGGCTAAGAATTTTATTAATTTCTAAAGTATTGTATATAAAGATGAAGGGAGGTGAATTTACAGGAGGACGGGTTCACGGAATGAATGGTGGCAGCCGAAAACGCAATGGAAAGGGAAAGGGACGACGAGGCAATAGTAAACGTCAAACCAAGGGTGGTGAAGGGGTTATTGCCACCGCCGCGGTACCTTTTGGACTTTTAGCCTTGCAACGTTATTTTAAGGGCAGTAAAACATCTAAGCGCGGGGTGCGAAAGATTGGTCGCTCATTTAAGCGCACCTTTCGCCGCCGAAAGTATTAAATAAAGGATTATGATAATAATTTAGATATAAATGCTATATCTATATTATTAATGAGTTTTGAAGAGCATATTAAGAAATGGGTAGCGATTGATAATCAATTAAAAACATTAGCCGATCAGACCAAACAACTGCGTGGAGAGAAAAACACAACCGAAGAAACAATATTAAACTATGCGGAAACGAATAAATTAAAAAATGCCACCATCAATATTACCAATGGTAAATTAAGGTTTGTGAATACAAAACAAACGCAGCCCTTAACCCTAAAATATGTAGAAGAATGTTTAAATAAATGTGTGAGCAACGAGGCGCAGGTTAAACAAATAATGAATGTGATTAAAGATTCCCGCGAGGTAAGCTATACCGCCGATATTAAACGCTATACGAATAATTGATCACATAAATATATAGAGTTATTTTAAATGCTAAATTATTCAGACTTGACCGTTGTTAAAAATTCCGATGGTATACCAACGGCTTTAGGTTATCCAGTCAATTCCATTCTCTTACAACAAGATAAACCCTTATTTATGAGTGGTGGGGGTGGCGGTAAAAAAAGTGCACCTTTGGAAGAATTAGCTGTGCCGTCAGGATTAGTATGTGTCACCCAAACCACTTGTCATAATATGGGTGCAAATGACATTGGTACAAATGACATGGGTGCAAATGACATTGGTACAAATGAACCCGAACAAGAAACGGTTCCCATAGGGTTATATGAACAGCTATTAGCCCTGGCAGAAACGAGACCGACGAAAAAACTCAGTAAGCGTCATCATAAGAAAGTAGGCAGCAAAAATAAAACACATAGAAAGAAAAAGTAATACTATAAAAAATTGAAAGGTAATTAAATAAGAAAGTTACTATTATATAACCGCTTAAAATCAGTAAGCAACATGGAATCAATGATCGCTTCCAAAACCACCCGCGCGTCCTCTTCTAAACCATTGATTGATATCATTAATCTAGATGTATTTGATAATGAAGCGGAACGTGGTGTGCCATCCACAAAAGAAAATCAAGTCCCAGTTCATCAGCGCTTTCCAAGTTGGGAAGCAAAAAAAAAGGAACCATTAGTAGACACTATTATGCAGGATTTTCCAATGAGCGGTATATTATTGACACAGGACATAGTACCAGTTAACGACGAACATGTGCAAGTGAATTTTATTCAGGACGGGCAAACCCGCTTAAGTATTTTGCAGGATTTTATAAAAGGAAAATTCACTTGGCGAGAAAAGTTCTACACGGATTTGACCGAGAGTGAGCGGGCACGTTTTAACAATTACCCTGTACGAGTAGAACTCATCCGAAAAAAACCAGGCGTATCGGTAGAAGAATTTAAAAATATTTGCCGAACTATATTCGGACGCATTAATAGCGGCAAACCTCTTACCGACAATGACAAATATCACAATTGCTTGGATGAGCCTTTATTGAAAATGCTCATGCAAATAAAAAATGACCCCGAATTTTATGTGCCAATGAAAAAAATCTTTGGGGATATTGGTAGTGGAAAGACACGTACAGGGTTAGCGAATATGGTAGGAGTAATGTTGGCGCTCGCTACCGGTAATAGCGATTGTATTACACCGTCTTATATCAATAACGCCCACTATGTGATTAGTGAAAGCGGTTCAAACACAGCGGTCATTATTACTGAGGCAGTCAAAGAACGTACAAAAGAATTTATGCGCTGGTATATAAAGCTGACCGCGGATTTGAAAGAACAAATTACGGTGAAAAAAATAAAGCCAGGGTTCTTGAAAAAGATTGGCGGGTTCTTGGCACTGGTTTTGACAGATTATATAGATGGATTGGCTGTCAATCGCCGAGCAATGTGGATGCATTATGCTAATAAATTCCACACCGATGAACAATACGAAAAACGCCTTTACAAGACTTTGGAAAAAGGCACTTTGGCAAATAACAGTGCAGTGAATTTCCGTAAACGAATACAATGTATCATGGTAAACTATGCCACGTCGGAAGAAGACGAAGACGAAGAGGAGGATACAGAAGAAGAAGATGAGCTAGAGGACGCCTATGAGAGTAGTAATGAAGATAATGAATAAAGTATAAAGCATCCAGCATAAACATTATTCCATTTTACAACATACTCCAATTGTTGTGATTAAAGGGAGCGATTTCTATTTGAGATAAATTCCTACGCCAAAAATCAACTTTTTTATCAAAATATTTTTCTTTATTACTTTTCTTTATGAATGGATTATTACGCATATAATCAACATTATGCCGTGAAATATTGGGTTTACGTCCAAAACAGTTGACACCATAGTTGCCGCTGCTGTCTTTTATATAGCCGCCGTTTATCCCCGGACGTCCACATTCTTTTTCGTGACCCGGCATAGTTTGCAATCTTTTCCATTTTTCTAATTGGGTAGGGTATAATGCCATTTGGTTATCAGACCAGCCATAACTACACCAATCCGCACCGTTTTTCTGTGCTTCATCTAATTCTTCAAACGTGGCTAAACGAGCACCATAAGCACTGCAGGCAGCAGACGCATCGTCATAATTATATCTTTGTGAAGGCAGATGAAAAACCTGGTTTTTTAAGATGGATTTTATAATCTTTTCTTTTTCTTCCGGTTCGTAATCACCATCTTCATCGTCTTCGTCGTCGGCGTCTTTGTAATAACCAAATAACTTTTTAACACTTTTTATAATATCAATGCCAAAAATATAACTAATGCCATTCAACAATAAAAGAATGATAAACAATAACCACAGCATTGTTTCAAAAAACACTTTTAGTGAGGACGCCTGACCATCTTCATTATTCCCTAAAGACGAAAAAATAAAATAATATATAATTAGCAAGGCAATAACCGCAATCAAAAGCATAGGTTCAAACCCGACCGATTTATCTTCTATTTTTCTAACAAAATCCTGTATGTCATTGTCGTCATCCATTTATATATAAAAAGTGTTATTTTTTTTTGCGATAGAAGAGACAATAAGCTTGTGTTGTGATTACATTGCCTTCATTTATTTCCGCAATTTGTGTATCATTGCAATTATACCATTTACCGTTTGCATTTTTTATATTTGCTGTATAATGCCCACCCATTACACCGCCAGTGTGATTGCCTACACCAAATAAATCATATACATAAGAACTTGGGTTATAACCTTTTACATAGTGGGAAAAATCCGCATTTATTAAAGGCGCGCTAATCAAATGTTGAGATTTTCGGGTATGGTTTGCACCATTCCAGCGTTTTAAATCAATGATCAATATGTCGGGTAAACTCCAGAAGCATATTTTACGCTGCACATCTTCTTTTTGCTGTGTTTTGTCATTATACCAGGCATTCCCGTTTACTTGGTTTAAATGTTCTGGTTTACAGTATAAATCAAAACAATCAAAGAGAGATGGATTCGCCATTGCCGACGGAATGGATAAACTAATTATAGAAAATGGTTCCGGTCTAAGGCTCAGGGTTTCATTTGTCGTATTTGACACGATTTCGGAAACATGAATACCATAAAATATGTTCAACATTTCCGAATATTCCTTATTATACATATTCTTCATCATTGTATAACACAATGTGGCTAAATGATCGGTGTCATTTTTCATTTGTCCATTGATTTGCATTTCCACTTCCCGTGATAGGGCATTATGAAAGCAGTCCACCATAAAAAGGAGAAATTCTTGGACATCATTTTGCGCAAACCCGGTAAATATATCTCTCTTTTTAATTTCTGCAATCTTTTGAATTGCTCTTACGAAGCCATACGGCGCGATGGTACAATTGGTATTCCATAACGCCATACGTAATTTATCCCACTCCAATAAAATAATTGAATCCGGTACCCGGTTTAATTTTGTTTTATACTCGCCTGTCTCTAATAAAGTATTTAATTCATAACAGTGTGATAAAATTTGCATACACGAATTCAGGTAACAGGTATTTCCTATATTCGCCAAGCCCGATAAACCGCGATTAGAATATTTATTAAAAGGGACGAGAGATTCTGTTGTTGTTGTTGTTGTCATTTTTAATATTAAATGCCAAATTGTATTTAAACATATTTATATGAAATATATTTATACTAATGTTTAATCCCAAAGAACTCAGAGCGTTAGCATCAACCTTTTACGACAGTGATTATAGGATTCCTACCGCGGGAGAAATTCAACAATCCATTAAAAATGTCAGAGAGAAAAATAGCAAAATTATAAATAAAAAAAAAGTGAAGGATTGGTTCACAATGCATTGTCTAAACACTAGGATTACTTAAAGAAGGTTGTGATGGCAGTATTGCCTAATTTCATATTATTTGTATGCCGTAAATATGGGTCAAATAATAACGCCTTTACTTCTTTATTACGCAACTTTTCCTCTTTTTCTTTATATTTTTCGTCGTCATCGCAAGCAGCACGCAAAGTTTCTAGTTCTTTTCGCCATTTATGTAGGGTATAACCCTTTTTTTTCTTGAAATCTTTCATTTGTTCTAAGACCAGTGCAAAGAGTTGCTGTACGGGTTTCATAATTTGGCATTCAATATAATGGGAGTAATTTATTTTTACACTAGTCTTATTCGCGAGAATATAATCCGGGGTTTCAATACGGTCGCCTTGGAGTGCCTTGCGGTTGGGATTTTCAATATACACAAAAGGGATCCGATCACCGACACTAGGTTTATTACCTGGATCCCTTCGTCCGATCCGATCTGCTAAGACTTTGTGTGCAATTTGCCCCGGGTTTTTATAGCCCGAGCGCAATGATTTGGTGATAATTAACTTATCCATACCGACCTTTTCATCCACCATATTTTGCAAAGAGGTTTTGAGAAAGTCTACTGCCTTTTCAATGTTATTATCTTTCATCAAGATGTCTATAATACCGCCGTAGACATCTTTAACAACAGGTGCATTATCACGCCGCTTTAAAACAATACCCATAGATTTGTTCTTGCATTTATGCGGGTCTGTTTCATAGAGCATGCCGACATAGCGTTTTTTAGAGAGTAGACAAAAGGGTAAGAAGGTTTTTTCGTATTCTAAATCGTGCGGTTTTTTCAAAAACTTGGTGGCTAATTCACCGGCTTGTTGGGCTAGTTCAATCGTAATTTCCAAGGCTTTTTGTCCAATAATGGGTTCTCGGGTCTCGGCATCTTTCAAATTGAACCTGAAGAAGACCGAATCCGTATCACCATAGACATATTCCGCATCAGTGTGCACAAGTCCATACTCCCGGGTCGGCACAATGACATCGGCATACGCTTCTTCAATGACCCGTTTACCGTAGTTCAACAATTTACGACCAATAGCAGTGGTGGAAGCGGCACAGTCTTTTTCATAAAAGGAAGAGGTTTTTGCACCCGTTTGCCCATACAAGGAGTTGGCAGTCACTTTAATACTGAGCTGACGTTTATCTAATATATTTTTCATAAAATCGTCCGTCTGTGATTCCATCTTTTTTTTGGTCGCTTTTCGGTGTTTTAAAAGCTCATCTAATATGGCAGGCATGACTGCGAAGGTGGGTTTACCGGTGGTGGGATCATTTGGAAATTGTGCATACCGACACACCTTATGCCCGACTTTGATTTTTTCCATCGCTAATTTGGGGTTATCGTTTTTGCGGCGCCATGTATAAGTATTGTAAGTGATGTCTACATAAGTATAGCCCGGCAAATTATCATACCTATAGAGACCGGTGTCGGGGTCTTTTTCACCTGTTTCGGCAATTAAATCGCCTTTTAAATTATATTCACGGGTTAAGACTTTGCTATCGTGAGAGATATTTTCACTGATCATGCTAGAGGGATACAAGGACCCATAATCTAAACAGGCGATGGGTGTATCTAGATACAAGCTGCATTTCGGCTCTAATACAGTTGCACCCTCGTAGCCTTCGTTCAGGTCGCCTTTGTTAATAACCGGCATTAACGTTTTCTTTTCTCTGCATTTTTTGGCGATATAACTGGTTAATTTGATACTTTGTCCACGCATAACCAGAAAGTCCATCGGTACACTGCAGAGTGATGCCATTTCACTGTAGCCAGTGAGCACGTCTATTTTTCGCATTAAATGATGGACCAGATTACAATCTTGAATACAGTATTTGGCGATGATTGCCCGCTCCGCTGGACCCTCATTTGTCATGCGGAATATATCTTGAGGTGTCACATCGTCTTTGGCTAAACCCCACCGCACTTTTTTAGTTTTTATGTCGGGCTCGGCTTTGCCATTGATAAGGAAGCTGGATTCAGCACGGTTAATCTCGTGCACTTCAAATTTTTTTCCATTTTTATAGGAATCGCTTGTATGGGCTTCTTCTTCAAAATTAATGAAGCTACCATTTTCTAGTCCGGTTAAATTTTTACTATAGACCTTGGTTTTAAAAGAGCCCTCTGCACTTTCAATATATTCCAGTTTTTTAACACCATCGCCGATAAAATAACCGGAAACATAATCCAATTTATATTGCGAGAGCTGATAATCGCGCCGCAAATAATTGTATAAATCAACTTGCAATCGCCCGGTCATTTTTGCAAACTTTAGTTCGTGTTCGCCACTAGCAATTACGAGTGTACTTTCTTCTAGACTTTCTTTACCCGTTCGCCAATCCCGTTTCAAACATATTTCGTTCTTACGCCGGGAAAGTTGTAAGAAAGCCCGCTCACAGCCGAGTTCTTTGGCACGCAAATACATGAACTGATAATCAAAGCCAAAGATGTTATAGCCGATAATAATGTCTGGGTCTTCTTTTTGGATCAGTTTTGTCCATGCGAGTAAGACTTCTTTTTCGGTTTTATAACTTTCAATGACGGCATTGGGCACTGGATCACAGGTATCGCGGGCAATACAATGATTGAGGTAGGGTTTATCCGCGCCGTAACGAACAAAAGTGGAACCGATAAAAGTGACATTGTCCCCTTGCAAAGGGGGGAAAACCGAGCTGAGTGTGCGAGTCAACTCCATTAATTTGGTTTCCCGGGTTGCCTCGGGATCGGTTAATAAATCCACCAAGGTGCCGCGTTTTTTATAGGACTTGGGTTTTTTTTTGTAGAATAGCCAATTGTTTGCACCCGACATTTCGCCGACCTCCTCACTTATACCGGCAGACTCTGCTGCATCTGCAGACGACTCTTCCTCGTCTTCATCGGCAGCAGAGGACACGGCTTGATGTTTTATATCATTTATACCAATATCCAAGATTACATTGGGTGCAGTGGCATAGGTGGACGGTTTAATTTCTATCCACTCGCTAAAATATGTTTCAATCTTTTTAACCGAAGCCGGCGTCACGGGATAGACTAAATCCACATTTGCATACTCGGTCTTAACATGTCCGAAGAAGGCTGCCAGGACAATGCCTTTGATAAATTCCGGCGTATAGTTTTCCTGGTCGGCACAAACATCTATAATGTTTGTTGCCAATTTTTTATAATTTTTGACGGGCAAGGGAAAGTCGCCATGACTGCTGCTGGCTTCAATATCAAAACTGCAGATTTTAAAAGGCACCGGTGTCTCTTTGTAGGGTAAAGGGACAATGTCTTTATAATTAATGGCAAATTCATAATCACAACTCGTTGTTTTTTTCGTGATCTTTTTGGTTTTTGTACGCGGCAGTGCAATCCACCCGGATGGACTAATTTCTTTAATATGGAAGAGTCGCAAGAGGGGCGGGATTTGAGCTTCATACAAGATGGTAGAAGTATCTTCAAACAAATAACCGTCGGGATTCAACTGTCGCTCACCCGAAGGGCTAGAAGGCAGGTACCAAAGACCCTTGGTTTTTTTCATGGCTTGTTCATTTTGGAAAGACAATTGTATAAAATTATATTGTCTACCTCCGTCAAAACCATATAATTTTTTCCGCTTTATTAAGCGGGCGTCGTTAATTGCGGCTGCGTAGGAATCACCCAAGTCTCCGGACAATTGGGACATGAATTGTGTTTTTTTACTTTCGTCCCAATCATCACCAACCTTGACATAGAAGAAGGGTGAATATTTATTTACATTAATGCAGGCAGTTTTGCCTTGTTCATTTACACCAAACATTTGGATAGTAAATACTTTTTGGTATTTATTATCATCATCGTTGGTGATCATCGTGTCATTGGTATCAAAGGAAAGCAGTTTAAACGAATCTTGCATTTTCGGTTTATTATACTAAATCCTGTTATTTTTATATTTGAATCAATTTTATTATTTAACGCCTTTTTACGGTTTTTCGCCTTTTTACGGGTTTTCGCCTTTTTATAGATTTTCGCCTTTTTATAGATTTTCGCCTTTTACCGCCTTCCATTATACCCCATGCTTGTTTCTTAATAAATGCCAACATGGATTTTTCATCGCGTCCGCCGTTATATTCGGTAAATTTTTTATTTTTAATTAAGCCGATGGTGGGAAAACCTCTTACTTCTAATTTGATAGCAGAGAGAACCGATTGTATATCTTTATTTTTCATAACCGCGTTTTCTACCGCAACCATTGCGAGATCCTTGTTTTTAAAATCCTTTTCAAGTGTGCTTGTTAAATTTTTCCATATAGGAGCAAGCGATTTACAGTGTCCGCACCAATTGGCATAAAATTCCACAAACATCGGTGTCGTGCCTTTATTATATATTTTTAACACCTCGCTTGGATCCATTTTCACCTTAGGGTCTGTTATTTTAATTAATTTTTCTATATTTTTTACATCTATTTCTTTATTTCCCTCGTCTATATGCACGACTTCTATCCCCATATTATACATTCTTTAGAGATTAAAATATTTAATTTTATATATATGTATAAATTACTTGTTATTGCCGTTATATTTATCTTGGGTTTATATTTTATTTCCAAATCAAATAGTGTGGAAACCTTTACAGATGCGCCAGATACATCGGATAAACAAACTAAAATGACTTCAAATTGCCCGGATGTTTTAATTCAAAAAGGTAGTTCTTTGTTTTTGTATAATTCTAAACGCGGGACTGTTCCCGGTGTCAATCCGATACGGTTTGAAAATCTGGAAGAATATGTAGAATTCACTGATTGGCAGCGCAGTCAAGGTATTCTCTGTCCGATTTTATATTTGCAGCATGCGTATAATGCGCAAGGTGAGCCGGTCTATAAAGCCCGACCTAGCCCGACAAATTTGCAAGGCGGTTTACCAGATTATTATGTAGATCATAATAGTCTGCCGAATGGTATTGTCAACAGCGAAACAATCGCAAACCTCATGAGCAATCCCAATCTCATGCCACCGCCGATGCCGGTTCCGGTGCAAGGCTACACCAGTGTCTCTGCGGGTGCTAATAGCTCTGCGGGTGCTTCTTGCGCTAATATTTTTAATGATATTGTCCCGAACAGTTTCAATCACCCCACAAATGGTGGTGCGAATAGTATGCCCAATGGCGCGGGTGGCAGTATTATAGTGAATGAAAATGATAATTTCCCAGGGTTCAATACTCAAGCTTTAATTGTGGGAGAAAAAGACTCGATAGAGAAGACCTGTTTTAATAACTTAAGTCCGAATCCGATGGATCACAATTGGGGCGGCATGGACTTTACCGAGAAATTAGTGCAAGCAGGCTATTATAAAGAAAATGAAGTTGTCAGGCGATAAGCATTTTAAAAATTTAAGGAAATATCTCAGTTAAATATTGTTTGCATTCTTCCAGAGTGTTTATATTGGTTATGAAATTTTTAATATCTCCTATCAAACCATCCATTGATCTCATGCTTGTCTCAGTGATGCTTTCACACGCCGATATTGCGGACAATTTATAACCATATATTACTGCATCTATAGCTTCATTTATAGCAGTCTTTTGATCTGCATCCTCTCCTATGTCTGAATTAATACCATCATACATTACGCAAATTTCATCCCATCGTCCTTCACTGATGTCTTTAAGACGTTTTCTCTCAACCTTTCTTTGTGCTTCTTTATCTTCTTTATCTTGTTTTCTCTTTGCTTCTTCGGCTTTTCTTTCTTCGTCTGTTTGTTTTTTTTTGATTTCTTCTTTTTTCTTCTCTTTGGGTTTACATTGCTTTGGACGTCCGGCACCAGGACCACTGCTGGCGCCACCGCCTTTTTTGCCGCCTTTTTTACCGCCCGCCATACCTTCTATAACGCGGACATTCAGGCTGAAGGCTTTGGAAATCAAATAAATAAAAAAAATCACCGCTACTGCATAACCTATAAATTTATAAAATTCATCCGAATCCATTATATAATATACTTTTAACATTTTTTTTTACGTTTCTACACTAATATTTGTAGGTTTGATGAGAAAATTATAAATATTATTAATGCACGGTTTTGTCAGCTTCTTAGCTTGTCCGTTTTTGTTTTCAAGTGTAATGGTATTTAGACACGTTTGATCGGCGCGTAGTGCGTCTATTAAAGCAACCATATTGCTAAATTTTTTCATAATAGCCATTGCTGAAGCACTGCTGACATTTGGAATCTGAGCAAGCATAATCTCGCCTATATTTACAGGTGTAATATTCTCACTCTTTATGCGTTTCCCAATCACTTGGGAATAAGAAATATCGCTATGCGACGTAGGCATAACACTCGGTGCGTTGTAATAAGGTAATGCCCCCACACCTTCTTTACCGAGTTTATGTGCAAATTGCACGACCCATTCAGCTGTTTCTTCTAAATTATTTGTTCGGTAAAGAGAAAAGCCTTTATAATAACTAATACTCACCATCGCCGATAAAAGAGTTTTTTTGTCGGGTAATCCCTTGAAGGGTTTATAATATCGCAGATCGCCTTCAATAACATAATAAATCTGATGGTTAGGGAGGTCACATTGATTCAGCCGATAACCTTGTTCGGCATAACGTCCGTCACGAATGCTGGCAGCTAAATCAGCTAAACTTTTGCGCTCAATGATGACTTTTTCTTTACCATCCTTGTCACAAAGAATAATATCACCGAGTGGTAAACTTTCGCTTTGCATTTCAATTTCGGGTTTATCTGCCAAATGTAATTGGCACAATTCATGCAGCTTAATCTCTCGGCAATCTAGTTTAATAAGCATTACTTTATAGCGCTTATTATACTTAAATAGGTTTGATATTATGTTTATCGGTATACATGTTTATCGGTAGACAATGCCAGCGTTGCAACCTACGCTGCAGCCTGGTGCCCTAGTCTTGCTGACAAAGAGTTTCGCCGCGGGGCAAGGGCAACCCAATCGCTTACGGTAAACCCCACTTACGGAGGCAACCAATCCAACGGTTGAAGCTAATCCTTGTTTTTTTACACCACCATAAGTGTTGTTTTGTGTGCCTGCCATTTTAACTCGTTTAGGAGAGTTCATTAAAGTCATTTTATATACTATACGCATATAAATATATTTTTTCAAATGACTTAAATATAATTTCATTTATACTAAATATAATCATCATGGAGGCTGAAGATATAAAATTCGCGGATATGAAAGCAATTTTACAAGATGGCGATGTTACTAAATGTGGTGAACAATTAATATTCAATCCTTTTAACAATGAAAACCGCGAGATTACATTGAACGATGTTCAATCTATTCTTAAACGCTATGGAATAACGGCGCCTGTGCATAATATAGAACTTTACAAACGAGCTTTCGTACATAGTTCCTACACTAAACGAGCTCAACACGAAAACGCGAACAATAATATTACTATTATGCCGTGTCCGGGGGATTGTTTGCCCTTAAAAACTAAATCTAATGAACGGTTAGAGTTTATTGGCGACGGTGTCTTGGAACTCATTACCAAATATTATTTGTATCGGCGTTTTCCTAAAGCGGATGAAGGTTTTATGACGGAAAAGAAAATAGCACTTGTAAAAAACGAGCATATTGGTAAATTAGCTTATGATATGCATATTAATAAATGGTTAATTATTTCTAAATACGCGGAGGAGAAAAAAATACGAACCAATTTAAAAAAATTAGGTTGTTTGTTTGAAGCTTTTATCGGGGCTTTATTTTTAGATTTTAATAAGATTTCGGTGAAAGATGAAGAAGGCTGGTTTCAGAATGTTTTTGTTACAGGTCCCGGCTTTCAGATGGCGCAAATTTTTGTGGAAAGTGTATTTGAAGCACATGTAGATTGGACTAAAATCATTAACACGGATGATAATTATAAGAATATTTTACAGGTAAAAATACAGAAAGAGTTTAAAACTACACCGGATTATCTAGAAATTAGTCATCATGCTGAACAAGGTTATGAAATGGGGGTGTATTTGTGCTTAGGCAAACCACTTCATCAGATGAAAATTAGCGAAAGTGTGCCTTTTAGTGTATACGGATCCTTTCCAAAAATACAAGAAGAATTTATGAAAAATAATTGTGTCTTTGTATTTCTGGGAAGTGGTGTACATAAAATAAAGAAAAAGGCTGAACAAATTGCGAGCGAAATTTCCATTAAAAGCATTGATAGTATAAATAATGTATAATTCTTATGAACTTTTTAAAGTTTATATAATATAAGATATGGCTGCTGCTCTTTTAGCTAAATTAAAAATAAATAAACCACCCGCAGCAAAACAATTGGTGGAAATAAAAATAAGAGGAAAGGCGGAAGGATTAGAAGACGAAGGGGTGCAAAATGTACAAAAGGAATTTGGGGTGCAAAAGGAACTTGGGATGCAAAAGGAACCCGGTGAGCCAAAAATGGCAGGACCTATTAAACCCGCCATGAAAATAATTGATGAATCAATGAATTTGCAGTTTGATAGAAATACTTTTTTAAAAAACTTTCAAAAACCTAAGATTGTAAATACATTGGTAGCCGCTGAGCCTCCAGCTCCACCCGTGCCTGTCCAGCCACAACCCATTAAACCTAAGAAAAATACAACAAGAAAACTAAAAATAAAAGAACCAGCACCATTGCCCGTGCCTATCAATATATTACCAGTACCAGCACCAGCACCAGTACCAGCACAAGAGGAAGAAGCAACTGCAACCAAAATTACTATTCGGCGTACCAAAAAACCCGTCATTGGGGTAAAAGAAGGTCCCCTAGGCTTGCTAACGATCGGTGATACCGATATAGAAACACGTTTAAAGAAAAAAACAGAGGCACCAGTTATAATACCGGCATCCGCTTATTATATGAATAACCGCGAAATTTTTAGTAATTTTATGTTCTCGTTGTTTAGTAAATATAAGAAAAAGCTGGCAGATGAAGCGGCTGCCCCAGCCACATGTCCCGGTGGTGATACCGAAAGTAATGAATTTTCGCTCATGACCCATCAACAAATTGTACGTGATTATCTTAATTTATACACGCCCTATCGGGGTTTATTACTATATCATGGGCTGGGTTCAGGTAAAACCTGTTCCTCTATTGCAATTGCCGAAGGTATGAAAACCAGCAAACCCGTTATAGTGATGACACCTGCATCACTCCAAGTGAACTATCGTGAAGAATTAAAAAAATGTGGCGACGAAATGTACAAGAAGAATCAATATTGGGAATTTATTTCCACCGAGAAAGAAATGACCGAAGTAGTGGAAACCCTTTCCAGTGTCTTGGCTATTTCGGTGGATTATATAAATAAAACGGTGGCGCTTGGTTAGTTAATATGTCCAAACCTTCTAATTACGATGAATTGTCGCCGGCGGATAAATTAAAATTGGATCAACAAATTGATCAGATGATTTTACACAAGTATCGGTTTATTAACTACAATGGTCTGCGTATGAGTAAAATAGCCGAATTAACTAAAAATAATACGGTCAATCCCTTTGATAATGCAGTGGTTATTATAGATGAAGCGCATAATTTAATTAGTCGCATCGTAAATAAACTCGGAAAGAAAAAGGCGACGATTGCTTTAACTCTTTATTCGCTCCTCATGAAAGCCCAAAATGCGAAAATCGTCTTGTTAACTGGTACACCGATTATCAACTTTCCCAATGAAATTGGTATTCTTTTCAATATTTTACGCGGTTTCATTACCTCCTGGTCACTTAAATTAGATATAATGGAACAAAGACAAATTAATACAGCCTATTTTCAATCGCTCTTTAAAAGCACAGTATTGGGCGGAAATATCGTAGATTTAATTGAATACAAGCCGTCTTCCACCACTTTAGTCATTACCCGTAATCCCTTTGGATTTGTCAATAAAGTGCCTGGTAAAGATAATATGTATGCGGGGGTGAAATTAGAAGTCGGTGAACGCGGTGAAATCAGTAATGCCAATTTTATTGATTTAGTGACGCGCATTCTCAAGAAAAATAGTATTAATGTTCAAGCGAACGGTGTCACTGTCCACGAGTATAAAGCGTTACCTGACACCTTGGACGAATTTAAAAATTATTTCCTTGAAGCGAATGGTAGTATGAAAAACCCCGCCATGTTTAAGCGCCGTATTCTCGGCTTGACTTCTTATTTTCGCAGTGCACAAGAGAGTTTAATGCCGAAATACACGAAAGAAAATCCGGCGGATTTCCAACTTATCAAAATACCCATGAGTGATTTTCAATTTAGTGTATATGAAGAAGCTCGCATACAGGAAAGAAAAATAGAAAAGGATAATGCGAAAAAACGCAAGGTTAAAAAACCTGGCGTGGATGATTTATATGAAAATACCGTCTCCACTTACCGAATTTTCTCGCGGGCTTTTTGCAATTTCGTTTTTCCGCGCCCAGCGATTACCCGTCCGATGCCCGACAAAAAAAATAAAATCGGCGAAGAAACCGATTTGGCGGAGGCAATTAATGTAGACCGAATTGACGAAGATGCCTTGGACGCCGTATCTAGTGCCGAAAAAGCTAACCGCGATGAAGCCCTGGATGATTTGGACGAATTAGAGGCAGAAGAAGGACTAAATAAACCGCTCACTGCTGCCGTTGTTAAAGTCGCTTATAAAGATCGGATCCAAAACGCCTTAAAAGCCTTGGAACAAAATAAGGCGAAATATTTGACACCTGACTCATTGCAAGTCTATAGTCCGAAATTTCTTCATATTTTGGAAAATATCAAAGATGCTGAACATCAAGGTATTCATCTTATTTATACACAATTTCGGGCGCTAGAAGGTATCGGGATTTTAAAATTGGTGTTAGAAGCCAATGGGTTTACGCAATTCAAAATTAAAAAAGTCGGCGAAACATGGGATCTGGTGATTCCCGAAGCGGATGCAGGTAAGCCGACTTTTGCCTTATACACTGGTACGGAAACCGCTGAAGAAAAGGAAATTATTCGTAATGTCTTGAATAATGCCTGGAAATATGTGCCGGATTCTATTACCAAAAAACTCAAACTTATTGCTCCTAACAACATGCTAGGAGAGATTATTAAGGTCTTGATGATCACATCGTCAGGCGCGGAAGGTATTTCGCTGAAAAATGTGCGTTATGTCCATATTACCGAGCCTTATTGGCACCCTGTCCGCATTGAGCAGGTCATTGGGCGCGCCCGGCGTATCTGTAGTCATCAGGGGTTACCCGAGGAGTTACGTACTGTCACGGTATTTCTCTATTTAATGACTTTTTCGGAAAAACAACTGAAAAGCGATGATACCATAGAACTTCGGCTACATGACAAGAGCCGGATTGATGATGTGACACCGGTTTCAACGGACGAGACCTTGTACGAAATCGCCTCGGCAAAAGAAACCATTACGACGACTATTTTAAAAGCGGTAAAAGAGTCCTCTATTGATTGTGCCTTGCATGTAAAATCTAATGCGAGCGAAAAGTTACAATGTTTTCAGTTTGGCTCTACCGACGCGGGTAAATTTGCATATGAACCGTCTTTTGCAGAAGAACAATCCGACACTATTGCGGAGAAAAATAAGAAAGAAGTCACTTGGAAAGCGAAAGCAATTGAATTAGACGGCATGAAATATGCATTGAATCCGAAAACCAATGAAGTCTATGATTATGAGAGTTATGTGAATGGTAATCCTGCAAAAGTGGCGGATTTAGTAATGAAAGGAAAAGGCGCGACAGCCACTTATGAATTGAAATTTATTTAACTTCTTTGGATATAGTATAACCAATGGAGAAAGGTCCGAGACAAAATGACCGAATTAACACTATAATACAGAATGCAAAAACAAGCAATGGTGATGCGGTATTGGAAGCGATTGAAAAACAACTAAGACATAAATCCGTTAGCCGAAAGAACCACATTTTGCAGAAATGGAATAAAGCAGTAAAATCATCACAAGTTATTATGCGTGATCCAGGTAATGATTTTTTAGATGAAGTGGGCAATATAATAGATGGATTAGGTCACCAGGGTGGTGGACGCCGGAGAAAAACAAAGAAACACACTCGCACTCGCAAAAATAGGTCACGTCACCGTAAGTAATACAGGTAAATGGTCTGACCCATAGTTCGTAAATTGACCTACTATATTATTTTTGAATTTGTTAATAACCTGTCCGGTTTTACTATGAGTTTCAAAACCTTTCAAAAAAATGTGATCCAGACACATTATCTCTCCAATATAATAGGTAGGAGCTGTATTAAAGGTTGAAAAAAAGTTTTTCAATGTATTATAAAGTTTGGTGGTGGGCGTATAATGTTCATTAAAATCACCGCCAATAATAATATGGGTATCAGTGTGTAAGAGCGGTTGTAATTCATATAATTGTTGTAACCTTTTACTTGGCGAACTATCTTCTAAATGAACATTAAGAACTGTGAGAGGCAGATCGCTATGTTTTAAACGTACCGGAATGCTTAATCCGCATGTAAAATGAAGGGGATCACCATGAACAACAAACATACTCTTGCGCACTAATATCACATTTCCGCTGCTGCTGTTAGTGGATATATATTCCCATTGAATGGGATTACCTTTGACCAAGTGGTATTTTTCTTGAAATTCTTGCTCCAAAACGCGGCATTCCTCTGGCATGACTTCTTGCAGGAGGATTATATCCGCATCCGCTTGTTTTAATAATTCAATATGCCGCGTTTGTCTTTGCCGGTCATTAAATAACACTTTGG
>Ga0114966_10001867_pt1 | contig 19156 bp, 19 predicted proteins | sample M_130207_XF_Meta_FD_87029 | JGI IMG/M metagenome (GOLD analysis project Ga0114966, IMG submission 87029) | Freshwater microbial communities from Lake Montjoie, Canada to study carbon cycling - M_130207_XF_MetaG | ecosystem: Environmental > Aquatic > Freshwater > Lake | place: Lake Montjoie...
AATCGTTATACTTAGATACTTTTAATATTTTTACTTAAAATAAAAGTATATATACATCTACATAAAAAATATTTAAAAAAGAAAAAAATATATCCAAAATATTAATCGTTATACTTAGATACTTTTAATATTTTTACTTAAAATAAAAGTATATATACATCTACATTAAAAATATTTAAAAAGCAATATAATATATAAAATATCTATATATATATAAATCCTCTTCTCTATATAACCTTTTACTATATCGAATTTTACAAATAACAATATATAAAGTATATACAAAGTATATATGTAAACCATATATACATATATAAATATCAATTTGTATTTTTATACACAATCATATATACTTTTGCAATATTAATATAAATTGAAAAATCTAATAAAATATCTTCATAGATATACAATTATCCAAATATTTGCAAGTTTTTTAAAAATATTTCAGGGATCGAGAGAGAGAATTTTTTAATTAATATTAAAATTTTTATGGCGGGATCATTTTAAACAGTTTATAAAAATATAAAAATATTTGTGTCAATGAATAATATTAAGTTTTTATTTAGTTTTTTTTAGCTTATTTAGTTTATTTAGTTTTATTTAGTTTATTTAGTTTTATTTAGTTTATTTAGTTTTATTTAGTTTATTTAGTTTTATTTAGTTTTTTTTAGCTTATTTAGTTTATTTAGTTTTATTTAGTTTTTTAGTTTATTTAGTTTTTTTAGTTTTTTTATTTAGTTCAGATTTAATATTTTTAATTTCTAATAAAATATTTTTTTTAATGTTACAATTTTTTTGAATATGCGTTTTCAAATTACTTTTACTTGAATATGTGTTAGAACAAAAAGTACAAGTTGTATTTATTATTACTTCTTTATTTTTTTTATTTAATTTACTATTCAAATTAGTATATCTATTCTGTAATTTAATAACTTTATCTATATAACTTTTTTTAGTTTTTAAATTAATATTTATATCAATAATATTACATTTAAGTTTGTTATTATTATGACGAACCAATAAATAATTATATTTAAATTTTTTATTACATACCATACATTGATTATTTTTATTAGAATTCATATTTTCTTTTTTTTTTCTAAATTCTATAAACTCTTTATATTCTTTATTATATTTAGATTCGTTCTTTGCATTTTTTTCCATATTACCATCAATTTTACCAACAATATCAACTTTACCAGCAATATCAACTTTACCAGCAATAGCAACTTTACCAGCAATAACAACTTTACCAGCAACTTTACCAGCAACATTACCACCAACTTTATCAGCAACTTTATCAGCAACTTTATCAGCAACTTTACCAGCAACTTTATCAGCAACTTTACCAGCAACTTTATCAATACTTTTATTTTCCAATTTATAAATAATATTACAATCACCACCAATAGAATTCATACATCTTTCATAAATAATCATCATCATTTGTAAATAATCTCCATCAAAATATTCGTTCCCATACTCTGAACAAAATTTAAATTTCTCCTTGAATATCATAATTAAATCTCTCTCAATTGTCCAACAATTTGAACAAATTATCTGACATAATAATACACTACCTTTTGGATATTGATTAAATCTTTCATTATTTGGTTTAGCTGTTCTGCCAATTTTATAAATAGTTTGTTTTGTTGCTATAAATTCTCTAGGTTGTAATAAATAAATATATTGACTTTCAATGTTATATGACATAGTTATATTTAATATATAATATATAATCATATTATCCTAAACCATAAATTAAAACAAATTATAAATTATTTTGAAGATACAATATTTTATTTTCAGATATTGTCTTAAGATTTAATATAGTATTATATGTTTCTTTACAAAAACCAAACCCTCCTGCTCCTGTATATGAGGGGTTCATGTCTAAAATAATAGCTGCTGATTGTATCTGATTCATATGACATAATAATATATCCAATGTTGTAATTATCGACTGATGTTCTTCCAATAATATCTGCATTTGGTCAGATATCTCAGATATCTCAGAGATCTCAGAGGTCTCAGAGGTCGTAGCCATCCGTATCAATATATGATATATTAGTTATAATCATAGTTATAATCATATTTATAAATTTTAATACTATTATTTTATAATTTCATTTTTTTATTTTGTAATATAAACTTAAATATAAAGAACTTAAAAATTGATATTATTTATAATTGAATAATTATTATTTATTCAATTATCATATTTAATAGAATTAAAAATGGGTCAATACATAAGTAAACAACCTCTCATATATATATTTGATATTGATGATACGTTATATGCACCAGAATTAGAATATGGAAAATTGATAGGTAAATCAATACAAAAAATAATGCCAGAATTAGATGCATATAAAACATGTACTGAAGAAGAATTAGATAAAATAGAATATAATTTATTAGTAAATTATGGTACATCAATTGCTGGAATTGCAGCTGAACATAATTTAATATCCGATAATAAATTATTAACTTTTGGAGAATTTTATGATAAACTAAATAATAATTTAGAACTAAATAATTATTATTCATTATTTCGTTCTGATCCAAAATTATATGATTTTTTAAATAATTTAATTAAAAGCAAATGCAAAATATTTTGTTTTACAAATGGAGATCATATTCATGCCAAAAGATTATTATCTAAATTAAAAATTTATAACTTATTAGCAGCTCAATTCGATAAAGATTTTATAATATCATTTGATACGTTTAATTCTAAAAATTCTACACATAATACACCAATTATTTGTAAAAATAAATCAGATACAACTGCCTTTATGAAGGCATTTGTATATATTTGTAAGACATTAAATATTAGACCTTCTAATCGAATAAAAAAAAATATAATATTTTATGATGATTCATATAATAATATAAATTCAGCTAGAAAATATGGCTTCAATACAGTATATGTGTGTAAATTATCTAAAGAATTTGCACCTATTTCTGAAATAGAACCTCATCATAAAATATTATATACACAAACTTATAATTTAGAATCAGTTACGGAAGATTATCAATATTGTCAAATACCATTTTTCTTATAATCAATCTTATAATCAATCTTATAATTAAAATAAATAATTTTTATTTGGTAAATTACGATGACAGCAATAATTCAAACAAGTATTTATTAAAGCTCCTACATGACATGGTAAACATAATACTATTTTAACTGGTAAACAGCACATAGTAGAACAACCATCTTGTTTACCATTTTCAGTCGTCATACAATACGCCCCGTATATATGACTTGATATGCCATCATAACAAATAGGTTCGCGCGTAGGTGGAACTGTAATTGATGCCATGATTAATATTTTTAGTTAATTATTAATTTTAGGGCTGAAATATGAACCTTATTTGAATAATATATCAATTTTTTATATTATATTTTATATAATATATTATATAATGGATTTGAAAACAAATATAATTTTACGAAGTATTAAAATAATTGATATTGGTTATATAACTTTTTTATATTTTATAACAGGGTATTATCTTGGGATGCTTTTAGATAAAATATTTATATGGATTTATGGATTTAGATATATTTATAAAACAGACAATGAATTATTTTTTGAAATACTTATTCAAATTATATTTACAGGTATTGTTTCTTATATTGGAAAAAATATAATAGAACTTATTCCATTTCCATTAAATGGAATAAAAGGGTTTAACCATCTAAATGTAAAACAACTTTCAACTGGTTCATTATTATTTTTCTTCTTAATATTATTTCAATATAATTTATTTTCTAAAATGACATATGTCAGAGAAAAAAGAATGTTGCAATTAAATATTCCATATAATATTACTCCAAAAATTATTCCAATTCGTACTCCAATTCCAAAGTAATTTTTATAATCATATATAAATATAAACTAATAATATAAACTAATATAAAAATAATTATAAAATGTCAAAGACAAATATATCTAATATAAAATCTAATATAAATATTCTTGAAAATAATAATTATGATATTAAATATATTATACATCTTGCAGATATTCATATCCGAAATGATAGACAACAAGAATATGAAGCGGTATTTGAAACGTTATATGCGGATCTAATAGAGCGAAATTTAAATAAGACAAATAGTGTGTGTTGTATAATTGGAGATGTATTCCATTCAACACAGATTAATGCGATTGCAATTCAAACGTGTAAAAATTTTTTCTATAAGTTATCCGAGATTACATCTATTATCGTAACCTATGGTAATCATGATGTAAAACAAAATAATTCATCTTTAAACAATCTTGCAGCTATTATTAAAACAAATTTTACTTCTTTAAATAAAATATATTATATTGAACAGAATCAGACATATTTATTTAATAATATATTATTTGGTCTAACGAATACTTATTCCAAAGAAGTATATTCTATCAAATCTACCCCTTCAAAATATAAATCTTTAACAAAAGTTGCTCTATATCATGGGACGATTACGGGAGCTAAGACTCAATCAAATTATACATTGAACGAACCCGGTTTATTTTCAGCAGGAGATTTTGATTCATATAATATAACTTTATTAGGGGATATTCATAAATATCAATATATGAATAAAAAAAAAACCATTGCATATTGTGGAAGTCTGATTCAGCAAAATAAAGGAGAATCATTGGAGAAAGGATATTTATTATGGAATATTAAAAAAAATAGTTCGAAATTTATCCCAATCTATAATCAAAAAGGGATATTAAAAATAAAAATTAACCCTGATGGATCATTTATAATACCTCCAAATCTTCCCAAACAATTAGTCGTAGATATTTCATCAGAATCACCAAACAGAACAGATATCGAATCGGTATATGAAGAGTTAATTAGGTTAGATATTGATATATTGGAACGTAATGAGTATCTTAATCTTAATCAACCTATTATGACGGTGCCAGATTTACTAACGGCGTCAGATTTACTAACTGAACCAACTGAACCAACTGTATCTAATCCCAATTCTCCCAATTCTCCTCTTAATCCGAATCCTACCTCAAACTTTTTATCACGATTATCAAATCGTACAGAAATATCTACTCTGATTCAGTCTCAGATACTGAAGATAAATCTATTAGATCAAACTGCCCAAACGAAACTCAATGAAAAAATATCTTCTTTATTAAATGATATAACCTTTAAAGATACTCATATTAAAAATATAAAATTAATCTCATTAGAATTTTCAGATGTGATGAAATATGGTCCCAATAACCGAATTGATTTTTCTAAATTAGATAATATTTATGGTTTATGTTGTGCAAATAGTTCGGGTAAATCGACTATAATCGATACAATATTATTTGCAATATATGGAGTTAGTACTAGAGGTATTCCGGGAGATATGATTAATTATCAATGCAAAAATATGAAAACGTTGATACGATTACAAGTTAATGGCATATCATACGATATCGCTCGAAAAGTTATGAGGAATTCAAAAGGATTAGAAACTAGACAAACTAAAGGTGAAATATCTATAAAAGAAAATGGTTTAGAGATAGGTTTAGATATTAAAAAGTCCTTACAAATTATTGAAGATAAAATCTCCCCCTATGATGATTTCATAAAGAATTGTATTATTACTCAACATTCTAAGGTTAATTTTATTAATTTTTCTCCCAAAGAGAAAGTAGAATATCTTTGTAAAATTAGTCGTATTGATATAATAAATAATCTTAGTCAATTATGTTCGGCTAATTTACGAAATTTAAAATCAGAACTTACAAAAAAAAGAAAAAATCTTATTCAGTATGAGTCATATTCTTCGGATGAAAATTTAATTCAGAATAAAATTAATCTAAAACTTACAGAAAGTACATCTCTCAGAAATACTTTATCAGAAGAATATAATCTGAATCAACATAAGATACAAACGTACCAGACACAAATTAAGATAAATGAGAATAAAATTGCATCTGCATCTACAACTGCATCTACATCTACAACTACATCTACAACTGCATCTGACGAACTTGCACAGATTAAGTTGGAAGATATTAATCTGGAAGAACTTTCCGTACGGTTATCCAAATTCTCTGCAGAGAAAGATCTTCTTTATGAATTAATAAATAAGACTGATTATAATTTACTTAGAGAAGAATTTGACTCCAATAAAAGTTTTGATATCAAACAAAAAGAAAAAGAAATAAGATTATTATCTAATAAAATTTTTAATGATCCATCATTTAATCCAAATAAGTATATATATGATGATATTATTAGAGAGATATCAGAGACCGATGCGATCCTTGAAACTTTATCCGCAGAACGAACTTCAATTAACGATTCTAAAAGTTCTCTTACAAAACTTTCCGTAAAAAAGATTCCAAAGATTAACTTAAAATTAAAAGATTCATATGAAAATGTACTAAAAATAAATGAAAATCTAACTCAAGAAAATACGACTATTTCATCGGAATTATCATCGTTAAACATAGACTTTGAGAAAGTACAAACACATGAATATGATCCTAAATGTAAATATTGTAGAAAAAATAATATTTCCAAACAACAAATTTATCTGAAAGAATTAATTTTGACAAAAAATAATCTTTATGAGAATAATAGATTAATTATAGAAAAAAATAATCTGTATATTCAATCTAAATTAAATGCGTATAATAAAATTAAATCCAATGAAATAATTATAGAAAATATTAATAAAGCTAATTCTGAACTCGCAGTTAAATCAAATCAATTAGATATGATTCAGAATAAGATTGCCATTCATACTATAAAGAATGATTCTAATAAAATGATATTAACTAAATTAGAACAATATTCTTCGAATAAAGTAATATTTGAACAAATTTCAGTTTTAGAATCTGAATTAGAACTAATTCATAATTCCAAATGTACTGCATATGAAGAATATTTAAGCGCTAATGCAAAATTTGGTACGATTTCTAATGAGATTGATTCAATAAAAAAAATATTAACCCATGCCGAATCTATAAAAGTTGCTCAATCTATTGAGACTGATAAAGCATCTCTCAGAACAATATCCGAACTTAATGCGAACATCCTATCCAAGATAGATGCCCTTGATAAATTCATTCATACTTATAAAACGGATCTTCTAACTTTTAATTCATCATATAAAGATATCATATCGATTAAAGACGATCTTAATACTTATCAACTTATAGATACGGTTGTATGCAATCAAGAATTTACAAATAAAATCTTAGAACAAAATGTATTACCCCAATTAGAGACAGAACTTAATAAGCTATTAAAAAAGTTTAGTGATTATACAATTAATATTTTCTTTATAAAAGATTCTATATTTATTTATAAAAATAATGGTTCAAATCTAGTGATGAATGGAGGTTATGAAAGTAATTTAATAAATATTATATTTAGGATAGTTTTTACAAAATTAACAGGGACAGTTCGAACAGATTTTATAATAATAGATGAATTCTTAGATTCGAGTGATGAATCAAATAAAGAAAATATATTAAAAGTAATTAATTATATGCAAAATATTTATAAATGGGCGATTGTAATATCACATGATGTAAATATCAGGGAGAATTTTTTATCAAATATCATTATTAAAACAGTTGATTCAAAACAACATATTATGATATAAAAAGAAAAAAATGAAATATAAAATAATTATATCTATAATTTAACATAATATATATATAATCTATCTAAAATGAATGTACTGAATCCTAGTCGTTTTGATTTGAATGATAATGCTGAACCTCATCCTAAGAGACTTAAATTAGAAATTGACGAATTTACCACTAAAATTGAACAAGATTTTGAGAATCTTTCACAAAATATTGATAATCTACTTGAAAAGCAAAAATCTGAATATGATGCAAATATTGCAAATTTGTGTGAAAAAAGTAAAGAAGACATAACATCTGAATCTCAGTTAGATGAGATAGTTCGTAGAATGGATATTCAAAAAAATAAAAAAGACCCATTTGAAGAAATTTTACTTAATATTGGTATAAAAAAATATCAATTAGAATTGAGATTTACATAAGATTATAAAGTTCATATATGGCATATATTTGATAATGAAGAAATAAAAAATAAATTATTACACAATTGCGATGAATTGAAAAAAATTATTATGGATAATGGTAATAAAATTTCATATAATATGCTTTTAGATTTATATGTGTTATATGCACATCGTTCTCTTAGAACGAGAGAAAAAGATGATGAACCGTATGATGATAAAATAATTAATGAAATGCGTGATTTTATGTTAGAACATTGGGATTATGAATTGTAAATTATTATACATTATTTTTTATCATATATTGTAAAATTTTTTTAGGATTATAAATATTTAGGATGATATATAAATATATATTCAGTGGTATAAGCATTCGTGGTGGAATTGCTTTATAAAATTTTTTACCTAAAATTTGTTTTTGCCATTTTTCATAAAAAAGAATCATATATAATATCATAATTAAAAATGATGATACTTCTTCTGATAAATTTTGTGGGAGTAATTTATATAATATATCTTTATCATCTGTAGATGCACTTATAATATCCCCTTTCCACCATTGCCACCTACCTATTTCAGTATTATTATAATATTCTTTTTCAAATGCAGTCCAATCAATACAAAAATGATGTAATACAAATAGTATATCACTATCGTATTTTATGGCATGTTTTTCCCTTTTAGATAATATATATTTAGAATGTATGACTAAACCATAATCAATTGCTTGTAATAAATACCCATAAGTTTTTATTTTGGAATTTAAAATTTTTATATATGAATCTTTTGTGCTAAGTACTCCAATATTACCAGAATGAAAATCATTATGATTGTAACCATGTTTTTGCATTAAATATACAATATTTACAAGTTGAATAATATAATTATAATAGTGTTTAAGATTTATTGTATTTGAAATTATTTTTTTATCAAACGCTTTATTAAATGTTGTATCTACTAAAGACCATAATTTAATCCCACAATATTTACTTTTTTCCAGTTGTGCCTCAGTATTTTGTTTATGCTTACAATTTTTATCAATTTTTGAATCATATAAATGCATAAATTGTTTTGGATATTTATTAGCGCATTTTCTTGCAAAATCATTCTCTCTCCAATATGGAGATTTTAATGATTTCCTAACGTCTTTAGGTAATATCTTTTCAATCTTACAAGCATATTTATTATTCAAATTATCCCTAGCTAGATATGTCGTCCCGTAATTACCTTTTCCTAATTCTTTACCAATAGTTATGTTATTTATCATTTGTGATATTCTTACTATTAAGAGACATTATTTAAAAATTAAATCAAAATAAAAATCAATTTTTTAACTTTTCTTAAATTATCTATTATATAAAACAACGTGATATTTGTGTAGGTTGGAACAGTTTTGTAGGTTGGTGTAATGGTTTATATATAAATATATTATTTTCAGGATGTTCAATATCTGTATATTGAACATGAATATATTGAATACTACCAAATTTTTCATCACCCCATAAATTTACGACACTCATTGCATTATCTACATCATTATAGTTTTCAATAAATGATTTATGTTTAGTTATATCATGTATATTTGCGATAGAAATATGTGGGGTCCAATTTTTTGTATAAAAATCTCCTTCAGCAAATATAGAGTTTGGATAAAATTCTGGTTTTATAGAATAATGCGTATATTTTTGTCCAATAGTACCTCCATTATTATCATATAAAAATGGAGGTATATCATCATCGATATTTATTTCAGATATAAAATCTTGTTTTGTCATAAGTTTATTTTGTTGTATTTCAAATAATGTTTTATTACATTCATTTCTAAATGTTTCTTGTTTATTTTCTTTATTATATCTTCGTGCAATATGTGTACCAAAAGATACATAATCATTTGATTTAGATTTTAATGAACGATTATATAAAGTATTTTTATATATATGTACAATTTTATTTGCAAATTCATCTAACACATTTTTTTTTCGTAATTGAATATTAAGATTTGTACCATTTTTAACAAATATTTGTAATAAACTAACATGTGGTCTTTTTAAGGGACCATTCTCAATATTAAAAGCTGTTTTACCTAAATATTGTAATGATTTAGTTTCAATTGTTTTACCTAAAATTGAATTAGGATGAATTGCAGCAGCAATATTCAAAACCATACATTGGTCATTCCATGGTTTTATAACCCCTCCAATTTGATTTATAAGATATTTTTTTTTACTTCTTAAATATTTTTGTTTATATTTAAGATATTTTTGTTTATATTCCATTATATATAATAATAGATAAAAAATGAAAAATGTAATATTTATATAAAGACTAAATATTTATATATTATAAAACAAAATGTATATCCTTCTAAATAATTGTTATGGTATGAGTGAATTTAATCTTGAATTTATTCAAGAATTATTTAAAAAATTCCCACCAACTGATTTACAACTGGCAAAAAAATTATACAAATTAGATTTAATTGAAAATGAAGTTCCCGAAGAACCTGAAGTTCCCGAAGAACCTGAAGTTCCCGAAGAACCTGAAGTTCCCGAAGAACCTGAAGTTCCTGAAGTTCCTGAAGTTCCCGAAGAACCTGAAGAAAATAAAGCCTCTATTCGTTATGATACTTTTACAGCGGATTATGATTTAATAAATTATAAAAAGCAACCAAAAAAGCAACCAAAAAAGCAACCCTTTATTTTGATTCAAAATAAAGAATCGAAACTAACTTATAAATATTGGTTATATTACGAAGATGTTATTAGTTTCTTTGAAAAGTACAATGAAGGATTTAATTTCAATGAATATTTAATGCACCGAAATGATGATAAGATTATTAATAATGGAAAATTTACAGATTTATTTTATAAAATGTTAATACCTAAATTAGGATCATATAAATTTTCATGCAGTAATGAAGAATTTGAGAAGAATACGTTTGATAAGTCATTTATAGATATGTCATCTGATTATGAAGAACCTTTTTATAAGATGTACGTATACACCAATTCATATGTCGCATATAAAAAAATAGGTTCTCATGACACTCCTATTTATTATTTGTTACCATTTAATGAGACCAATTGGAGAACATCTGGAATAGCATCCCGTATATATTTTCATAAGGTACTGCAGAATCGGTCAGATTTGAAACTTATTGAAATCCCAGATGATATTGATTTTGAATTGTCAGAATACGATGGTATGGAGGATATTCGATTAAAGATTCCCCATGAAAAAATAATAGAAGAATTACTAAAACATATTGATTGTATTACCTCCCATATTGAACCGATGTTTTTAAGAGAAGCGGAAGAGTCATCGAATATTGCACAACCAAATATGAGCAAATTTACTAAAAAATTGTTATCGAAAGAATTAAAATTAAATCAATTATATTCGACGTTTGCCGAGTATAAAGAATTATAAAGAATTATAAAGAATTATAAAGAATTATAAAGAATTATAATTATTGGAAAATATATAAAATAAATAATAAAATAAATAATAATCCTTCTTTAATCCTTCTTTAATCTTTCTTTAATCTTTCTAAAACCCGGCTAATTTTTTACCAATATCATTCAAAGTTGGTTTACTAATATTTGTAATCTCTGGCATATCTCCTCCATATGTTCTAGGATTCTTAGGAAATAATTTGGGTTTACTCGCCCAATGATTTGAAGTTCTTAATTCATTAAATGCTTTCTTTTTCTTCTCAATATTTATTTCAGAACATAATGTACGAGGCATATAGCATAGATATATAATTGCTCTAATATTTGGTTTTGAACGAGATTTCATTGCTTCTGCTCCACAATGGATCGTTCGTGAATCCCAAAAAACCATACTACCTTTGGGGCACTTTATTTTTTTATAAGAACAATTTTTACTTAGATAGAATTGTTCTTCTTCGTCATTAAGTTTGTACCAATCATCTTTATATTTTTTATTATGTTCTATATATTCACTACTTTTTTTATTTCCATTTAATTTTTCACTAACCTTATAATGCGTATTAAAATCTTTATGAAAAATATTACTCTTTTCCATAAATGCCAATGTAGCATCGCCTTCATTAACATCTAATGCTGTAATCCAACTTTGAATACATCTAAATTCATTATGCATAAAACTTTGGTCAGTATGTAGCCATGTATTTACAACCTCATTCGGATCAACTTTGGAAGTTTTACTCCAACCCTTATTAGTAGTTTCTGGAGGTAAATTAAAACTTAATCCATCGAATGAAACTAATAATTCTTCGGGTGAACATTTCCAAAAGTGTGCAAATATATCAATTATTTTAGTATTTTGTCGAAGTTCCCAAGATACTTGCGCATGACCAACATTCCAATATTGAATAAGCATAGAGTGTAGAGGATATAATTTATATATTTCTTTCCACGATTCAAGATTATTAGGTGAGATGGGTTTTTCCCAATTTTTAGTAATGTGCTCGAAATATTCCCACATGCCATTTAACATTTTAACACATTCTTCTTCTGTAATAACATTGGGAATTATTGCAACACCATAAGTTTCAATTGTTTGAAAAAGATTTTCTTTCGTTGTGTAATATTTCGCATCTTCATAAATAAATTTTTTAGATAACGCCATTCTTACTATTATATATAATAATATATAATAACTTTATTATATACGCAGTATTATATTCATTTTTTATTTAATTTATATGAGTCAAAAAATAATATTTAGATAATTGACTTTATCAAATTATTTAGATAATTGACTTTATCAAATTATTTAGATAATCTGACTTTATCAAATTATTTATAACGGACTAAAATGTATTAAGATAAAAATTATCCTATAACCAATGTCCAATATTATATTTGTCATATTTGAGTCTCTTTTGTTCGCCAATAATAAAATTTAAATTTAATGGATATCCATCTTTGTTTATAATTTTTTCCATAATTTCATATTCAGATGACAATGGTACAATTATATGAAAATCACCACCACAATCACATTCTTTATAATATGATATATGCGATTGATTAAATAGTGGGATTGATTTAATATTATTCATAATATATTCAAAAGTGTATGCATCACATAGCAATTGTATACGAACACAATCTTTGTTACCAATCATTATACATTTATTTATTGATTCGTTATCAAACATTATTTATGATAAATTAATAATATTAACAATATTACACTCTTTTAGTATTATCATCTTTTTTTTTCATTTTTTCAGGAAATTAATTTGTATGAGTTCATAAAATAATATTTGGATAATTGACTTTATCAAAAAAAGCTTTAATATCGGATTGTTTATAACGAGGACTAAAATGTATTAAGATAAAATCAATCTCTAGATGGGCTTTAATATACGATGATAAATTAGTAAGAGATTCATCATTTTAATAACGAATAACCAATCAATGATATATTATTCATTGATATTTAATTTTACAATATGTTCATCTTTAAACCTCTATAAACCTGTATAAATATATATGTTTGTAAAGATAAAATATAAGTAAAAATTATATGTAAAAAATATTCAAACCCTCCACACACATATAAAATAAAATATTTTTAGAGTAAATATTAAGTTACATATACAATTACTACTAATAATATATCATTTGATAAATAATGTTATCTATATATACTTTTATAAACTTTTAACATCGAAATCGATTATCATGTGTGTACATACACTAGAGTAAATGATAATAGTCTTCATTACTTTTAATAATTTATTCATTGTGAATTCACGTTAATGGAAGTATACAAATAATTCAATCAAAAAATTCAATCAAATAATCCAAAACCATCTTCTTCTATTGTGTCATCTATATCATATTTATCACAATATTGTTTTCTAAATTCATATAAATGAATTTTTTTAGAATTCAAAATTTCAAAATTTTGATTTACAGATGCTTCATATATTTCAAATGTTACATTGCAACAATTATAACATATTACATATTTATCATTTTGTGATTTTGAATTATAATCAGTCATCCATTTATGCGAATAAAAACGATCTTGAATAATAATTAATGCAAACCCATTTTGTTTAACAGCTGCCATCGCAATCGGTGATGTGATATTGGTCATATATTGTATAAGCAAACCATCGTGATTCGCAGCAATCATTTTCATATCCTCAGTTTGAATAGAAGCGTATTGTATAGCCTTTGGATTTTCCTTAATAGCAGCTTCGCATATGGACAATGTCTGATTTGTACACCACTTTAATTCAAGTCCATTCCTACTCACTGCTAAAATCCAATATTCTTCTGTTTGATCACATGTTTTTAAAAATTGTATCGATGCACTATTTTGTTTTAATGCAATTTTAATAATTTCATCGTTTATTTCTTTTTTACACAATGAAGAATAATGCAAATAATAAAAGAGTAGCATACCATCTATTTTTAATGCATTACTCCAAAAATTTTCACTTAATCGTTTCCTATTTTTAATAAAGTGAATCCCCTTTTTATTCTGTTCGAGTGCAATTAAACAAATATCTTCACTTTGTTCTTCTTCAGTTAGATCTTCAAGATTCATACAATTATTATGTTTGAATATAACAGGTTCCATGATGATATATAAATATATAAATATATTTTATTTGACATCTTATAAAATTACTAATATAAATAAAATTTCAATTTTTTCATACAATATGTGAAAATATTTTAATTCAGTTAAATTTTGTATTTTACAACCAAAACTTATGCTATTTATATTAGCAAAAAAATTGGTAGATATTACAAATAATGGCATAATTAAATGTATTTATAAAGAGATGAGAAAGTATAATTATCAAGAAATAGATAATTTACTTATAAAATATAAAGAAAAATGTAAGGATGAAACTAAATATAAGAAAATATTATATTTATATAAATGATCTTATTCCAATAGATACAATCTAATATATATATTAGATTTTTTTTACATTTTAATTTTATTCATATATATAAGTATGCTTTCACAGAACAAAATAAAAGCTCAAATTGTATTTAGTGGATGTGGAGGAATGTATAATTATGTATTAGGTATTGCATCCATCATACAAGAAAATTTTGATTTAACAAATGTTGTTATTGGTTCTGCAAGTGCAGGATGTTTTCCAGGATTATTTTTAGGATTAGATTTAGATATAGTCGAATTATTTGAGACATTTAATATTGAATTATGTTCGAAAGTCAATTCATATAGATTTGGAGCGATAGGTGTATGGAATACAATTGTTAAATATTATACTATGAAAAAATTACCCTATGATGCATATAAACGAGTATCTAATAAATTATTTATTTCTTTATCAAAAATATCATTATTTAGTTTATCTAATTGTATCGTTTCAAATTTTACTTCAAATGAAGATTTAGTAGATTGTATAATGGCATCATCATTTGTACCAATTTTTGATTTATTCAAATTAGGAGCAACATTTCGCAATGAACTATATATGGATGGAGTCCTAACAAATAATTCCCCAATACCCTATCCACCTTTAACTGTCCCTATTTTAAATATTGATTATAATATGTGGAGATTTGGAAAAAAAACATGGAAGGCTGTATATGTGTATACTGATGAAAAATATATAAGACAATTATTTAAGTTAGGTCGAGAAGATGCACTTTCTCATTTGGACGACCTTGCAAAAATTCTACCTAGAAAAATAAAAAATTGAAAATCAAAATAAAATCTGTAGATAAAAATAATTGTATATAATATTACTTTAATAATACATTATATCTTCCATAGTTAAATAATCTGTACATTGTATAGACTTCTCTCCTTTTATCAGAAATAAATTATAAACTTCTTTTAGATCATATGTTTTTTTAATTTTATCCATAATATTATTTATTGTTAATCCATTTGGATTATATATTTTAGTTATTTCAAAATTAAAGTATTTTATTAAAAAATATATATAATTCAGTCCATGGTATCTACCACAATATGTTATTACATTTCGTATATAATCTTTATCTAAAAAACGTCTTAAAAAATATGCATCAGTAAAAGTAGTATACATTTTTAATATATTTGTATTTAATGTATATGTCAATGATAATATTCTATTTATGTGTTCGATATTTTTCATATCATATTTATAATACATTACAAGTTGAAATATCTGCATCACTATGCCTTGAAATTCAGAAATATTATTTATAACATTCATATCAAAAAATTCATTTATTTTAGTTTGTAAATTTTCATTCTGATATTCATGAATGATTTTATTAAGATAATATTTTTGAGATTTTTTATCAAAATGTTGTGGTTGATTTTGTTGTATAATGTTTTTAGTGATATAAATATTTTCTGTATATTCTTTTATCAATTCGATATGTTTTTTAATTTGTTCGATTTTATCTATTTTTTCAGCATCAGTTAAATTATCACCTTTTAACAACGATAATTTAGAAATAATTTCATTATTTATTAGATTTGATGTATAAAATATTTCAAGATGATCTCTAATATCAAGATAATGCAATCTAACATTTGGATTAGATTTGGAATACGACACTTTATCTTTTACTACGACAAATTCACTTTTAAATAATTCGATAACTTCTCGTATATAGATATCTTTTTTATTCGTCGTAGGTTTTTGTATTTGGTCATTACGTATTTCCATAAATAAATCAATAGGTATTTTTGCATTTTTTATTTTCGTATATAAATATTGCGATATATCAATTGAATCAAATGACGAACATCGTGTTTGATTATTTATATCAAGATGTACATCCATAAATATTGTAATATTTTTTGGTTTATTATTTATTTGCCCTACTAATTTAACATAATTAATTGGTCCATTTATAAATTTTGGCATCTTTATATTAAGTATATATAATATATTTTATAATTTTAGCATTACAAATTTCTTTTTTTTCATATCTATAATAATATATTATGAAATTCGATTTAGATAAACAGTTTAGATAAATAAAATTATAATTTAACAGCGAATCAATAGTTCTCTCTTTTGTGCGATTGGAGGGTCATATTTCCAACAATATAAAGAACTACCAGCAGAACTCCATCCACCACGTCCATTTATTTCAATTAAATGTGCAATTATATTTTCATTTATTTGTTCAATCCATATATCTAAACAACATTGGTCGTATTGAAATTCATATGGTAAAAGATATTTAATATCAGCGTATAATTTTTCAACTGCAACATAAATATCTTCTGCCATATAAGACCATATCTCTATCATATGTATTGATATATTATATATATTTTGCTGACTAATTCCTGCAATTTTATCATCAATGATAAATACTCTAAATTCATTATGAGAAGACATTAAATTTTCTTGCCATGGCGATAATAATAGGTATTTTTTTTTATTATTTCTTTTGAATGATCGATTACATTCGTTAGATGCTAAGATATGCATCAATGCTTCATGTGGGGTATGAACAGATTTTGGTCTATAATCTTTTTTTGTTGATGTGTCTTGTGTTTTTATAAAATATCCAATGTCTAACATTTTATTTTTTAATTCGGACAATGTTTCTGGTAAGATATCATCTAGTTTCGGTTCATTGTGTAGAATTATTTTATTACTTGTTTCAATTAGGATATCCAATTCTTTATCAGGTATTTCAATAGTAATAGAATTTGGGATTATATTGAACCAATTATTTCCTGCAGTCCAATCATTAAATAAATGATATACTTTCCAGTATAATTTATCATCATCAGGAGACTTATTATATTTAACATTATTTTCTAATAATGGAATTCCAAATATCTTAACTATCTCCATACCAATCCATTTCGTTTTGATTAGAGTCCATAATTTCGTATCAAAAACTAATTGTTCTGAATCAAAACGAAATGGTGCATCTTCATGATAATTATTTGTATTAACAGATGAAATACTGTTTACAAAACGTACTGTCGCCATGATTAGAGTTTATAATGGGAGTCGGATTATAATTTGATTAAGATTTGATTAAGATTTGATTAAGATTTGATTAAGATTTGATTAAGAACTTAATAAGATTTGATTAAGATTTGATTAAGATTTGATTAAGATTTGATTAAGATTTGATTAAGAACTTAATGTTTAAGATTCAATTTTTAATGCATTTTTCTCTTATTATTTCATTATTTCATTATTTTATTTTGCATTATTTTTATATTTTTGTAATCCATTTATCTTTGTAACCAACATATATCCCCCAGTTCCATCAAATATAATAATTAAATTGGACAATTATATTGATGAATAATATAGCAAAGATATATATAAATAATATTTATTTTATAAATTTATTTTGCACACAAAAATCGCGCACATCTCACGCGATGGGCGTGATTTCGGCGAATAAAGATGTTTTTGGCATTAATAGAATAACTTTATCTGACAAAAGTTTAGTCAGATGTTCAAGTGAAAATGATTCAACGCATTCTAAAAAGAAAGTTAATCTTCAATTACAATTAGCAGATCTCTATATGTTAACTCATGGAGATACATGGTATGGGAAATTTGGATTTTTACCATATGATGCTCCAAATAATAGACCAAATATATTTCGTACAAAAAAATATAAGGAATATAAAGAGAAAATGGATACATTACAAATAAAAGATTATCCGCATTTATATAAATTAATAATAGAAACGTATAAAAGATTAAAAGTGTATCATTTTAATGAAGAAAAAATATACACTTTTTTTAAAGAAAATTATGAATCGTTGGTAAAAGATGTTTTACGAAAATTATTTAGAAATAAATTTCCATTTTGTTATATATATGATGAAATAAAAGATAATATTTTAGAAGATTTGAATATTCAAAGTTTATATGATAGAGCATATTATTTGGATATATAACAAAAATACGAGTCTTTCATGTGAGGGGCATAAAAAAATTTATTTCACACAAAAATAAATTTTTTTTGTAATTAATATCTATTTGATGATTTCTTTGACGATTTCTTTGATGTTTTTCTTAAAGATTTCTTTGAAGATTGTTTTGATGTTTTTCTTAAAGATTTCTTTGAAGATTGTTTTGATGTTTTTCTTAAAGATTTCTTTGAAGATTGTTTTGATGTTTTTCTTAAAGATTTCTTTGAAGATTGT
>Ga0114966_10001871_pt1 | contig 19141 bp, 15 predicted proteins | sample M_130207_XF_Meta_FD_87029 | JGI IMG/M metagenome (GOLD analysis project Ga0114966, IMG submission 87029) | Freshwater microbial communities from Lake Montjoie, Canada to study carbon cycling - M_130207_XF_MetaG | ecosystem: Environmental > Aquatic > Freshwater > Lake | place: Lake Montjoie...
GCTTTCACATTCTGTAAAAGTAGGCGCAAAATTCTGCTTGATATTGATGGCGGCTAAACCGCCCGCTAATTCGCGAATATGCCCAAAACTGGCGAGACATTTATAGGGTTTTACGGTATGCGGATGCCGATTTAAATACTCTTCAATCTTTTTACATTTGGCGGGGGATTCGACAATGACTAGGTTGTAGGTGCCGGTTGTCACGGCTTTGCTTGTGCCTGTGCCTGCCGCTGATGTCGCTTTGCTTGTGCTAGCCTTTACCTTCGTTACTTTAGACATCTGATTTAAATATACTAAGAGAGATATATTTATATAAATATAACAAGTCATAATTATATAATGAAGCTCACAAATTTAGCATTTAATACTTTAGAACTTTTTTCATTTATTTTACCGGCAATACCCAATGATTTATCAGCTAGATTAGGGATATTATCAGTTTACTTTATAGCCCATTGCTATAAAGTTCAGTATACATATGCCCAATTCAAATATAAATATGTTACGCCGTAGGGCCCATGGCCTTACAGTTTCACAGTCCGCCCATGGCTTTACAGTCCGCCCATGGCTTTACAGTCCGCCCATGGCCTTATACTCGGCCCACGAGATCTTTTTCTCCTGCGGTTTCGCCACCACGGTTTTCTTGCCAGTTTTTTTATCCAAGCGTTCGGCTTTTACTAAAGCACTATCAATATAGAGTGCCTTCATTAATTTACCGACTTCAAAGGCGCCGGTATGTTGATCCATTCGGCCCTCTTCAATATGGGCCAAGACATCTAATAATTGCGTCATAATTTGGAAATTTAGTTCATCCTTTTTCACCTTATTAAAAATGTCGGTATAATTATTGAAGAGGAAACTACATTGCGAGACACACATTGCGTCAAATTGGCTAGAATTCGTTTTGTCCATGCGACTATATTTCTTTTTTAGTTGGAGCAAGCGGGAAATGTCCTCGCGTATTAAGGGACTATGTCGCTTGGCACGTATTTCTTCAGTACAGTCTTTTACATTATTTGCATCAATCATTTTATGTAAATTAAGCCGATCTAGCGTATCCATATATAAATAAGATGTATAAATTATCTTTATATTAATATATAAGATGAAACATAAAAGTGTAAAAAAAAATGTAAAAAAGGGCCGTCGCTCACATACAAAGCGTCACCGGCATACAAAGCGTTGTCGGCACCAGCATACAAAGGGCCACCAGCATACAAAGGGTTGTCGGCACCAGCATACAAAGGGTCACCAGCATACAAGACGAAAATATAGAATGAAAAGAGGAGGAGCTTTACCACCACAACATCCTCATTCGGGGAATCAACGACAAGCTTTTCAGGCAGGAGCGAACGCTGATACTAAAAATGGAGTGACGGTTAATAATTTAAAAGGCGGTAAACATATTCAATCGGGGGGCGCTTGTGGAGCAAGTCCTCAAGGAGGCTGTGATATGGATTATGTTTCTTGCGGGCCTAACGGCGAACTTCCATCAGCACAATTTCCAAGTGCTTATGAGAGTAAATTAGCTTTTAATGCGGCAGTTATTAGTCAACAAGCAACGGCTAACGCTGTATATGACAATTAACGCTGTATATGACAATTAACGCTGTATATGACAATTAACGCTGTATATGACAATTAATACAATTTTTTTCCTCTAAATTTTATGTGTTTTTTCATAATAAATAATCACTATATACTTTAATATGAAAACATCTGATTTAACATTAACAGTAATTATTGTGTTTATGTTTTTAGTCCTTTATATTTTTAATTTCCTTGTTACAGGCATTCAAAGAATTAAGGACGATTGGCCTCGTTATAGATGTCAGCCCTTAGTTATGCCTTTTGCTGGTATATTCGGACATAACTCTAAAGAAAATTTTGCTTTTTGTATTCAAAATATGCAAAAAGGGTTTATGGAACCACTGCTAAAACCCTTAAACTTTAACGTTGGGTTGTTAAGTGATATTACTTCTGGCTTAACTGGTAGTGTAAACGATGTAAGAAAGATGATGAGTTCTTTTCGTATTTCTACCGGCGGAGCTATTAATAATATTTTTGCTTCACTCTTTAATGTTACGGTGGAAATGCAACGTCTCTTTATAAATGTAAAAGATACAATTGGAAAATTAGTTGGTATTATGACCACCGTGCTTTATATACTAGATGGTTCTATTATGACAATGAACAGCGGATGGAGCGGACCACCAGGTCAAGTGGTGAGGATTATATGTTTTCATCCAAATACGAAACTTCAATTAGAGAATGGAGAGATGGTGGCAATGAAGGAGATTCCACTGAATAGTGTATTACAAAATGGTACGCGTGTTTGTACGACAATGCAAATAAGTAATTTAGATGAAAATGGAAAATTTGTTGAAAAAATGTATAAAGTTAAGCAAAAAGAGGGTGATGCGATTTTAGTAACGGGTAGTCATTTAATTTATGATCCCAAAACCAAACAATTCGTCCACGTAGCCGATTTACCTGAAGCGGAAGTCAGCGAGACTAATTGTGATGTATTATCTTGTTTAATTACATCCGACCATACTATTCCAATTGGAGAATGGATTTTTCACGATTGGGAAGATAATAATGGTTCCGCTTCTAAAAAAATTGGAGCCTAAAATCTCAAAAAATATGTAATTATATTTTGTATTTTGTATCACTTTTAAGTATATAAAATATATATGGGTGATAGTCAAGAACTTAGTGATGATACAATAAAAAAAATAAAACAAATATATCAAAAAGCCGGATATATGTCCAAGTATGGTTCTGATGTATGGACATCTGTTATTTTATGTTTTATTTTTATAATTCTGACTACATATTTTTATTATATGAATCTCTTACAAGTGGTTAAAGCCAATTGGGGCACGCAGCGCTGTAACCCTTTATTAATACCTTTTGCGGGTTTAATTAATAAACCAGGTAATATGTCTAATTTAGAATATACAGTAGATAATTTTTCGGATTGTATTAATTCTTTTTTAAAATATATTGTGGATGTAGCGCTTGCTCCATTTCAATATATCATTGTAGTCTTACAAAATACGTGTCAAGAACTAATAGATTCCGTAAATTCTATTCGGTTTTTTATACAAGATATACGTAATGAATTTTCTACTATTGTTGAAAAAATATATACAGCTATAGCTAATGTAACACTTTATTTTGTAGAATTTGTTGTAAAAATTAAAGATTCTATAGCCAAAATAAGCGGTATTTTTACGACAGTCTTATATACAGTATTCGGCAGCTATATGGCAATGCAATCCTTTTTTTTAATCATTATAGATTTCGTTATTTTAGCGCTTGTCGGAATAGCGTTTATTACATTTGTTAGTTTTGTAGCAATATATCCAACGTTTGGGTTGTCAATTCCTATGTGGCAAGCGGGAGTTTTATTAATGATAGCAATAATTATTCCGACTCTGTTGTTTGAAGGTGCTCTCGTGCGAATTATGAATGTCTCATTTCCTCCATTCCCAAGCATTCCAGGTTGTTTTTCAAAAAACACCCGAGTAGAATTGTATGAAGGAGGAACTACGCGAGAAATGAAGGATATTAATCTAGGTGATAAATTAAAAAATGGGGCCATTGTCACGGCCATTATTCAATTTGACGCCTCAGAACAGAATATTTATAATTTATACAATGTCTTAGTTACCGGCGAGCATCGGGTCTTTCATCCGGAAAAGAAATGGATTAAAGTGAAAGAGCATCCGGACAGTGTTTATGTTCCCTTCTTTAATGAACCTTACGTCTACTGTTTAAACACCGATAAAAAAGAGTTTACGATTGGGGCTACCCTCTTTTCCGACTGGGACGATATTGATGAAAAGGTACTGGCAGACCTAGCAGAAAATTGTGTGAAACCCGGTTATTTGCCTCAGGATTTTACTTTTGCCGATATTCATTTACATTTAGATAGTGGGCTACGCGGAGACACTTTAGTTACATTGAAAAGTGGAGAGATGGTACCGATCGTAAATTTAGAAGTAGGTAGTGTGTTGAATGAAGACGGTGGAAAAGTTGTCGGGTTAGTCGTGATTGATGCTAGTGATATAGATGTTTATAAGTATTCTTTACTGGATGGTACACATATGAATGGTACACATATGAATGGTACACATATAAATGGTACACAAAATATACACATAGATGACCCTTCTTTAGGTGTTCTGAATGGCTTTCAATTACCGAAAGAAAAATGCGAGAAAGAGAGATATTTATATCATTTGTTAACTACTACGAAATTCTTTCTTGCTAATGGCATTCGTGTAAATGATTATAATTCAGGGATTGATCGGTATCTTTTGTAATACACAACTCGTAAAATGTGATATGTAAGATAATATACATAAGATAATATAGATATTATATTACATTTTTTTTATATAAATGAATTGTATATAATGGATGAGATTAGCAAAATAGGTGATTTAAATAGTGTAAATGATTTTTTAGATTTTAAGTTGTCTATAAAAACAATTATAATCCTAATTTTTATATGGATTATTATCTGCGTGGTCGGATTTATCATTTTTATGGGTGGTGTAAACAATTCCATCGCCTATTTAAACAATCTATTGGATTCAACTAAAAAAACAATGATTGAAATTAAAAATAATAATAAAGATGTAGATAAAAAAAAAGAAGATGAAGAGACCGACAGCAAATAACAATATTATTAGTAACAATAATAGATACTGTTTTTGTTATTATTTTTATCTAATTTAGTATTATAATGAGTATTAATAGTTTTTTAAATCAATCTATTTCATTAAAATTAATTATTGTAGTTGGAGGATTTTGGGCACTCTTGGCGGCTTTTGGTGTGCTCTATTTTTTTGGCGGTGTAAAAGAAGGATTTCAAGCGGGTTTAGTCGGGATTGGTACAGCTCTTGATTATAAAATGGGAAATGGAGTTAAATCCAGCTGGGAAAATAAAGATGTAACGGCTATTACATATAATATTCAATCCCCTAATAGTGCTCCTCAACAACCGACCGCCATTCTTGATGTGAATAATGATACGATTGATACCAATGTGTTTGCTGATTTGGAAACGAATGAAGGGGGTGATGTGCCATTGCCAGAGGGAGAGCTGGTGTTTTTTGATAAGACCAAATTTTCGCCCGAGTGTTGTCCTTCCAGCTATTCTACTGGGGAAGGCTGTGTGTGTGCATCACCCGAACAAATGCAGTATTTGAATCAACGAGGCGGAAACCGGACATTAACGAGTGTCTATTAATAACGAGTGTCTATTAATAACGAGTGTCTATTAATAACGAGTGTCTATTAATAACGAGTGTATATTAATGTAAGACATGATACATAATATTAGGTCATTTATATGTATAGTATATATAAATGAATTTATTGAACGGAACCCATCCAATCGCCCGAGAGATGAAAAAATATATTGCCACGCCTTGGTGTCAGTGTTCGCTCACAAAAGAATGGAAAGCGTGTGCCGAATGTCAACCGCCCATAAAAGAAGACGGTGAAAAATAAAAAATGAGGAAATTAGTGTTGCTTAAATAGCAACATATTTCCCCCCATTTTCCCCAAAACCCCAAAATATATTATTGTGATCATAACCAATGATAAAAAAGATTATACACCACATTTAATGAGACGCAAACATCTATACCGCAACATATAGCAACAGAAAATTCCCAATATATCAAATACCATATATTAATAAATATTTTTGTAAAAAAACAAATTTTATAAAAATGTTAAAAAATTAAAAATCTAGGTTTGAAATTCGCAAAACGATTTTGGACATTTATAAATGTCCAAAAGTCAAAAGGGCCGACCGGCCTCTGCAAAAAAAGTGAAAAAACGTGTTGTGACCATTATGATCTCGTTTTGTTTTTGAGAAATTTTAATTTGTGAGCATAATTTTTTTTCATTTTTATATAAATTTTTTAAAGGGTTTAGGCATTTTTTTTGTTAGGAATATATAGGAAAAAATGCCTAACAAAAAAATGCCAGAAAATGCCGAACACTATAGTTGTGAAATATGTGACTTTAAATGCTGTAAAAAAAGTAATTACGATAAGCATATATTGACACTGAAACACAAAAACCTAACAAATCCTAACAAAAAAAATGCCGACAAATATTATAGCTGTCATTGCGGGAAAATTTATAAACACCGGTCAACTCTTTCATCGCATAAAAAAGAGTGTAATGGTAGTGAGATAGAAAAAAATATGGCAGAAAATGAAACGATCATTGATGTTTTTATAAAAGAAAATTCGGATTTTAAACATTTAATGTTAGAGTTAATGAAAAATAATGAACAGTTGCAAAAACAAATGCTGGAGGTCTGTAAAAACGGAAATACGGTTATAACCAGTAATAGCAACAATAACAGTCACAATAAAACGTTCAATATGCAGTTTTTTCTGAATGAACAATGCAAAGACGCTATGAACATAAAGGATTTTATTGATTCTTTTCAGCTCCAGCTCTCGGATCTAGAGCGCGTCGGGCAACTCGGCTACGTAGACGGCATTTCGGATATTATTATTAAAAAACTCAATGAAATGGACATTTACAAAAGACCAATTCATTGTAGCGATACCAAGCGGGACATTATGTACGTTCGCGCCGATAATGTCTGGGAGAAGGAAACCAACAGCCACGACCGCGTCCGCTTGCTCGTGCGCCAAGTCACACATAAAAACATTAAATTGTTGCCCTTGTGGACCGAAGAGTATCCCCAAGCAAAAGACATTCACCATTCGTTAAATGATACGTATATCGGGATGGTGGGACAGGCGATGGGCGGACGTGGCGACCTGGAGGAAAATGAAAATAAGATTATTAAGCGGATTGCCAAGACGGTGTATATAGATAAACAACCGCATTATAAAGATTAAAAATTTTCATACCAGATGTGAATATGGTAGAAGAACGCTAAAGCCCCCAACACAATCATCGTTAAAACCATATATTCGGGAATTTTGCGTTTCATAATAAGCTCATAACCAATGTAAATAAAAAAAATTCCTATAACCATATGTCCGCCCCAAATGACTTCTTGCGGGGTACCGAATTCATAAATAAGTTTATTTTTCATTATATATATAATTAAATAAATAAATCTACTACATTAGAAAAAGATAAGCTACGTTTAATTTGGTCAATCTCAAGCGGTCTGCTATATTTTTCACTCTGATGACAAATATCGGTTAAAAGTTTCAAATCGGCTTGAATATCACCACTTAAATGAATGACGGAATTTGGTGGGAGGTAAGTATCAATATTTTTACAGCCTAAATAAATCGGTACAGTATTACACAGGAGTGGATTCATTATTTTTTCACTAAAATAGTGCGGGGTTTGCACATTTTCAATCGCAATATGAAACTGATAATCGTGATACGGTTCATTGGCAAAAAAATTGCCTTTTATCCGCGGGTCTTTTAAATTATTGTAGAATTTACATCCCCGGCCATAAATATCAATCGGTAAATTAGAGAACAAAATATGCTTACAAATGGTATGGCGATACTTATGACCAGGCATCATCGTTTTGTCGGAAATCATTAACGACATTTTATTTTTTTTATTAACGGGCAATTCAATGAGGGGGGTAATATGCCACATATATCCAAAATGCTCCATAAAAGGTAGCGGTAAATTTTTTTTTTGGCCAATTAAATATTTCCCAATATGTTTTATGGCATATTCGACAAAAGTCGGGGTCAACCCCAAAAATTCCAAAGGCTCAAAAGCTAACCCAATGACATTTGCTTTGGGAATAGTTAATACAGGCATCGCCGTATTTAAAATGACGGCGTGTGTATAATCTTCGCCCGTAGTAAAAGAATAGAGCGTATTAAATTTCGGATCCTGATTTAATTCTGAAACGCGGGTATAAGCTTCAATACAACCTTCATTTGTACCAAAACTAGAAAAAAATTTAATAATGAGCATTTTTAATGTAATAATAATATAATAAATCTGTTTATATTATTATTTTATAGACCATTGAGAAAATATGTACACCATTGAAAATATGTACACCATTGAAAATATGTACACCATTGAAAATATGTACACCATTGAAAATATGTAAATCAAGACTGTTGTTTAATGAAAAAAATGACATCAAAATTTTTTATTTCTTCATATGCTTTTAAATCTAGTGATAAATTAAAATCAAGGGGTCTTGATTTACTATTTATTCCGTGTCTCTCATAGCCCCATCTTTCCGTCGTCAAAATATCTTTTATTGGCACCAAGAGTACCTTCTCCAATAAACAGCCCTTACTTAAATCCGGTTCTACTTCATAACTAAATTTGGATTTATAATAAGAGCCATTTTTTTGGCACGCGTCTATTAAATATTCTTTACATTCTACCGCGTGTTCTGGTAATTCATTATCATCAACGCCATAACCCACTATATTTTTATATGCTTCATTATAATAACCATTACAATCTTCAATACAGCCGTGATATAACATATTTTTAATTAAATCAAAATTTGTTTCATTAATTTGTAAGAGAAGGTCAGCGAGTAAAATCTTTAGCCCGATGGCTGCGGACGCTGTTTCACACTTTCCCATTATACATTACAATACAAAAATATGTTTATATTGTAATCAAATCAAAACCAATGAGTCGTCTGCATAAAATCTTCAAAAAATGCATTACTGATTTTTTTGGCGCATTCGGTACACGTCGGGAAATAATTTTCGCGAATCGGGAGTGTTACTGCCATTTTTTTTGTTTAAGTATATTTGGTTTGGGGATAAAAACATATAATTTCATCAGCCGGAGTAAATGGTATTGTTTTATCATAATTAAACATAATACGCTGACGATTTAATAATTTTGGCGTGTAATGTTTTTCTCGTTCAATTAATCTCTCTAATTCTGCTTCTGACACTCTATAAAGAATCCCATTACAAACTGAATTCGGCATATCTTTTACACCCAGCAAACGGACATTGCCATTACCCATTACATTAAAATACCGTTTTAAATCTTTTACAATCACTGGACATATTTTTCTCACGACGGGATTTTATATTTGATTATGACTTTTTTTCATATTTATAAGGGAGCCATACCCAAAAACATAAATGGTCATATATATCAAAATAAAAAATGTTATGATGGTCATTTTTTATATCTTAGTCCAAAGGGGGCTTGGGGGTGCTAACCCCCTTACATATACATATTATGCCAATACCCATTATCGGCATCTTTTTTAATCAGTTTATCAACAATCGCGGGCGTCACTTGCATCGGGAATTCTACTTTAATGGACATTTCACTCTCGAATAAATTGGTATCGGGCTTCATTAAGCGATAGAGATTGAGTTTGGTATGAATAATTTCTAAACACCGTTTCAGCGTCCGCACGCCATCTTCCTTGTCCGTGTAGTTGGTAATAATATAATGCATCGTCGCCTCCGGAATAACAATATCGTCGGTTTTAAAGACGACTTGTTCACAAATTTTCGGCAACAGATAATTATTCGCAATCGTCGTCTTTTGGGCTTGGTTATAGCCTTTGGTTTGAATGCGATACATGCGGTCCAAGAGAATCCGGTTGACTTTGCTTTCGTCATTATAGCTGAAGATGAAGATACAACGGCTCAGATCAAAATCAATTTCCGAAAAGTAGCGGTCGTGGAATTGACTGTTTTGGGTCGTGTCCGTTAAATGGGTCAGAATACCCACAATTTCTTCGCCTTTGGGCGTGTCGCTGATTTTATCTAATTCGTCAAAGTAAATGACCGGGTTCATACTCTTACATTTAATGAGCAAATCTACGATTTTACCCCAGGTAGAACCTTCATAAGTATAGGAATGCCCTTCTAGAAAACTGCTGTCGGTAGCACCGCCGAGCGCAATAAACGCAAAATCCCGCCCGAGAATTTTACTGATACCGTCCTTCACTAAAGTGGTTTTGCCGGTACCCATCGGCCCTTTAATCGCAATCGCCGTGCCAATCGCTTCGGGATTTACAATCCACTGCCCGATCATTTGCATAATTTGTAATTTGGCATCGTCTAAGCCATAGACGGCTTGGTCTAGCGTCTTCTTGGCTTCATCCATAAATGCGTGGCATTTTTCTACGCCATCCTTTAAGGTCAAGGGTAAACTTTTGTACTTGCCGAAAGGAATCTGCATAAACGTGTCTACCCAATTCTTCATCTTAAAATACTCGCCACCGCCTGGCTCCATATGTCGCAAACTAGAAATCTTGCGGTAGGCACTGGCTTTATAAGTGAGGGGAATATCGGCATCGAGTAAACGCAACCGGTAGGGTTTGTCTACATAGGAATTCTTATGAATCATTTCCAACTGATTAATGACGGTCTGTTGTTCGGACAAGGACATATTTTTGTGAAAGAATTTTAAATCATTCATTACATCCTTTTCGCGTAACAGCTTTTTCAGTTTCTGGGTATTGGCTTTTCGCTCCTTACGCGTTTTCTTTTCTTTTTTCGCCTTTATAGTGTTTTCTCGTTGGGCCAACTCTTGTAATAGACTTTTCATAGCGGGTGTGTTTTTTTCTTCGGCGTTTAGATTTTCAACGAGTGATTTTATTTTCGTCAAGGCGGCTAAATCCGTCGTGCTACTGCTATCAGCGCTCTTGGCTGATTTTTTGCTGTTAGTTTTTTTATTTTTTCTACTCGTGGCTAATTCTGCTTCTTCTGAATCATCTTCTTCTTCTGAATCATCTTCTTCTTCCTCATCGGATTCTTCCTCATCTTCTTCTTCCTCTGAATCATCCTCATCGGATTCTTCCTCTTCCGTTTCAGTCTCATCATAATCATCTTCATCAAACAAAGACTCCTTTGGCTCATTCTCAAAGGGATACTGATTATTAAGCAGGAAAGAGATATTAAATTTGGTCGGATGTTTTATCTCGGTTTCGGCTTCTTCTTCTTCTTCTTCTGATTCTTCATCACGACGACGACGTGTGTTTTTTTTAGTGGTTTTATTTTTACGTAAAGATGCTCTATCATCCTCATCCTCATCCTCATCCAGCACCTTCATTTTAGCCTTCATAAATTTTGAAGGATAGAGTTCATATAGAAATTTCTGAAACTCTTTCACTTCTAATTGATTGGCTTCATCATCTTCTGTATCATTATATTCGGAGACGGAATCGGAATCGGTAATAGTGTCATCGGACGAAACGTCTTCATAATCATCGTCATCATCATCTTCATCCGATGACATATGAACCGTATAATTTTCTTTTGATTTAGAGGTGGATTTTGATTTGGCATCTTTACGTTTGTTGGTATTTTCTTCTTTACCATTGGCTATGGTCGTATCCTTACCATTCGTATCCTTACCTTTTTTTGTTGCCGTATTATTCGCTTTTGAACGAGTATTGTAGGACATTTTTTTATCATTCGTAGTAGAAGGCATCTTGAAGTTATGATATATATCATAATAGTACATTATGTTTAACTATTTCAATTTTTTAATTAAATTATTTAATAATAATAATTTAATAATAATAATAATAATTTAATAATAATAATAATTTAATAATAATAATAATTTAATAATAATAATAATTAATAAAAAATTGAATTAAATATATCTAAATATTATTATGTTAATATAAGATACACGATGGCTTCAAGACAAACACAAAGAAATGCGGTTAAACAAAATCCAACACGAATTATTGGAATTCAATTCAGTATGCTTTCACCCGAAGAAATTCGTAAAGGGTCTGTAGCTGAAATAACGAATCGTGAAGCATATGTTAATAATAAACCTGTTATTAATGGCTTATTTGACCCCCGCATGGGGGTTTTAGAACCAGGTTTGATTTGTCCAACGGATGGATTGGATTATATGCAAACGCCAGGTTATTTCGGCCATATTGAATTAGCACGTCCATTATTTTATGTGCAGTTTCTGAGTACTATTATAAAAATCATACGGTGTGTATGTATAAAATGTAGTAAATTATTAATAAGTAAACAAAATTATAAACATATGCTCAGCATGTCTGCTGAGGAGCGATGGGATTTAGTCTATAAACTGGCCGGAAATATAAATCGTTGTGGTAAGGATACCGATGACGGTTGTGGCTGTAAACAACCCAATAAAATTAAGAAAGAAGGTATGTCCACTTTAGTGGCTGAGTGGAAAAAAGACGGGGATGATGACGATGAAGAAAAATTAGTAATGACTTTAACTCCTGAAATATTGTTGAAATGTTTTCGTCGTATTTCAGATGATGATATTACATTTATGGGCTTTAGTCCTGTTTGGTCGCGTCCAGAATGGATGATTTGTCAGGTTTTAGCCGTACCTCCACCAGCTGTTCGGCCATCTGTAAAACACGACGCACAACAACGCAGTGAAGATGACATCACCCATATTATTGTGAGCATTCTGAAGGCCAACAAAACGTTACAAGAAAAAATACAATCTAATGCGTCGGCGAACGTGATTAATGATTGGACTACCTTGTTACAGTATTATGTAGCATCGATGGTAGATAATAAAATCCCTGGAGAACCGCATATGTCACAACGTTCAGGTCGTCCTTTAAAGTCTATTAAAGAGCGTTTGGTAGGAAAACACGGACGTGTCAGAGGCAATCTGATGGGAAAACGGGTGGATTTCAGTGGTCGTTCAGTTATTACACCGGACCCGAATTTATCCGCGGCCCAATTAGGTGTGCCGATTCAGATGGCTAGAAATCTGACAAGACCCGTTGTCGTGAATTCCGTAAATATTCGGTTTCTGGAAAAATTAGTGCGAAATGGAGCCGATATACACCCTGGCGCAAAAATGTTGGTAAGGAAAAATGGGCAAACGATATCATTACGTAATATAGATCGCGATTCTATTAAGCTGGAGATGGGTGATATTGTACACCGGCACATGTTAGATGGCGATTGTATTCTATTTAATCGTCAGCCGACTTTACATCGTATGTCTATGATGGGGCATATTGTACGTATTATGCCGGTAGGCGATACCTTTCGGATGAATGTAGCCGATACTAAGCCTTATAACGCGGATTTTGATGGTGATGAAATGAACTTACATATGCCACAAGATATAGAAAGTGAATCGGAACTCCGGCAGTTGGCTGCAGTGCCATGGCAAATCATTAGTCCAGCGAACAATCAGTCCATTATCGGAATTTTCCAAGATTCTTTATTGGGAGCCTATCGTTTTACACGTGAAAATATAAAATTTACCCCACGTGATGCAATGAATATATTAATGTCGTATAATAAGGTGGATGTAGACAAAATTCCGAAAAGTAATGTGACAAATTTTAATATATTATCACAAATCTTACCGCCTTTTACGATTAAATATAAGACTAAGCGCTTCGGCGATAAAGAAGATTTTAAAACTTCTAATAATGTCCTGGAAATTAGTAACGGCACCTATGTGCGCGGACAATTAGAAAAGGGTGTGCTGGGTGGTGGATCCAATGGGTTGATTCATCGCATCTGTAATGATTTTGGGAATAAAGCATCTATAGATTTCGTGGACAATTTACAGAATATTGTGACGGAATATATGAAAATGAGTGGGTATAGTGTAGGTGTCAGCGATTTAATCGCAAATAAAGTCACGAATGACGCCATTAGTGATATTATAACTAAAAAGAAACAAGAAGTAAAATCCCTCATAGATCAAACGCATTTGGGGATTTTCGAAAACAAAACAGGGCAGACCGATCAGCAAGAATTTGAAGTACAGGTAAATAATATTCTGAGTAAAGCCGTGAATGATGCGGGCAAAATCGGGCGGGAAAGTCTAAGTAAAGACAATCGGTTTGTCATTATGGTGAATGCTGGTTCAAAGGGCAGTGATCTGAATATTTCGCAGATGATTTCTTGCTTGGGACAACAAAATGTGGATAATAAACGTATTCCATATGGGTTTGAAAATCGCACCTTACCGCATTTTACAAAATATGACGATTCGCCCGCGGCCCGTGGATTTGTGGAGAACTCTTTCATCTCGGGTTTAACGCCGGAAGAACTCTTCTTTCACGCGATGGGTGGTCGTATCGGTATTATTGATACGGCAGTTAAGACCTCGCAAACGGGCTATATTCAGCGACGATTAATTAAGGGGTTAGAAGATTTGAAGGTGGAGTATGATATGACGGTACGCAACAATAAAAACAAAATCATTCAGTTTAGTTATGGGGATGATGGATTTGATCCAGTGAAAGTAGAATCGCAGAGTTTGCCGATTGTGCAAATGTCGTTGGAAGATATTTATAATCATTATCAGATGCCCGTCGTGACAACGGGGACAAAAAATAAAGCAGACGATGTTTATATGGCTTCCTTTACGCCAGAGACAATTAGACGCTTAAAGAAAGAAAGCGCGAATTTGTCCAAGCGTACGAAAGAACTGATTGATCAATGTATTCAGGCCCGCACGGGTTTAGTTAAGAATGTCTTTGGTTATCGTGATAATAGGAACGTAAATTTACCCGTGTCTTTTGTGCATAGTATCAATAATGTTCAAGGGCAACACCATATAAATGTGAATTCCCTTGTAGATATTACGCCGTTAGAAGCGTTAACCATCATTGACGAAGGGTTTCAGCGTATTATGTCTATTCATTATTGTAAACCCAACGCGCTCTTTAAAATCTTGTATTATTATTATCTCACGCCGAAGGATTTGCTTATGGTTAAGAGGTTTAACCGTAAAGCCCTCACAATTCTCATTGACCAAATTGTGTTGGCCTATAAAAAGGCTATTATTGCTCCTGGAGAAATGGTTGGTATGATTGCCGCCCAATCTATTGGTGAACCCACGACACAAATGACGTTAAATACCTTTCATTTTGCTGGTGTTGCGAGTAAATCTAATGTGACACGTGGTTTGCCGCGTATTGAAGAAATCATCTCTTTATCTGAAAATCCCAAGAACCCTTCTTGTACGGTCTATTTACACCCTAATGAAGAATATGAACAAGAAAACGCAAAGCGGATGGTTAATCGTTTAGAACATACGCAATTAAGAGTAATTGTAGATTCAGTTAAGATTTGTTTCGACCCGTTTAACAATGGAGCCACCCTCATTAAAGAAGATGCGAATGTGATGAAACTATACGATGAGTTTGAAAAAATGGTGGGCAACTGTAATACGTCAGAAGGTGGCTTAGAACAGGAAAATGCCGAACCCTCCGATAAAAATAATTCAAAATGGGTTATTCGGTTAGTAATGAATGCCGAAGAAATGTTAGACCGTAACATTACGATGAATGATGTTCATTTCGCGATTACGAATGCTTATAGTGACCAAGTATCGTGTGTATTTTCCGATTATAATAGCGATAATTTAATATTTAGATTAAGACTGAACCGTGACGTAAATCTTAAGAAAAAGTCGTTAGACCAATCGGATGAAATTTACCTGCTTAAAAATTTCCAAGATTCCTTATTAGATAATTTAGTATTACGTGGCGTGAAAAATATTAAAAAGGTGACACCGCGTAAAATATTAGATAGTTTGGTGATGGAAGATGGCAAATTTACGAAGAAAGAAACGTGGGTGCTGGATACGGTTGGCACAAATCTGATGCATTTGTTAAGTCTAAAAGACATAGATGTGACGCGTACTTATACGAATGACATACAAGAAATTTATCGTGTCTTTGGTGTAGAAGCAGCACGCCAATCCATTATGAATGAAATTACTGAAGTGATTGAGTTCGATAGCACCTATATTAACTTTCATCATTTAAGTATGTTATGTGATCGTATGACGTGTAATGATAGTATGGTGTCTATTTTCCGCCACGGTATTAATAATGATAACATCGGGCCGATTGCCAAAGCTTCATTTGAAGAAACACCGGAAATGTTCCTGAACGCAGCACGACACGCTGAATTAGATACAATGCGTGGTGTATCGGCTAACGTTATGTGTGGACAAGAAGGCTTCTTTGGTACCAGCGCGTTTCAAATTGTGCTGGATTACGAAAAAATTACCCAAATAAAAGCGGAAGAAATGATGACAGAAAATGCGGAAGATATCATAGAAAATGGATTTGAAGGCATCTTATTAAAAGACGACGCGTGTAGTATTGATAAAATTAGTATTAATAATAATGCCGGCAATATTAAGCCGGTAGATATGGGCGTAGATGATGGGTATGAATTAGGCTTTTAAATACCCTACGCAAAATAGATATGAATAAAACCTATAATATAATTATTATAGGTTTTATAAGAATTATATATTTTATAAGAATTGGCCTTTAAGGATTTTGGGGCTTTTTTATTTTTAGTTTTATTTTTTTATTTGTCACTGGCGCAGTAGGCACAGGCACCGTAGGAGCAGGCACAGGCACCGCAGTAGCAGTAGCAGGCACCGCAGGAGCACTAGGCACAGCAGTAGCAGGCACAGCAGTAGGCACAGGCACAGCAGTAGGCACAGGCACCGCAGTAGGCACAGCAGTAGCAGGCACCGTAGGCACAGGCACCGCAGTAGCAGGCACAGGCACCGCAGTAGGCACAGGCACCGTAGGAGCAGGCACATTCATATCTACAACATTTGAATAATATTGTGAAAGATGAGGATTAACCGTGTCGTGCGTATTATATTTTACGATTTCACTATTATCTTGTATGTTTTTATCGGAATGAATATCCTGAAAATATTCTTGTAATAAAGATTGTAATAATATAATTTCATCATATCTTAAATTATAATTGAGAGAAGTAAAATTAATAATATTTTTAGAATTAAATAATAATGGTTCAACCCGACTATATCGTACAATTTCATCTGCTAATTTGCCGTAATAAAATTTACTGTTTTCTCTCTTGTTCTCTTCATTGTTCTCTTCCTTATTAATTAAATTGTAAAAAGGTATTTTAAGTTTACATTTTCCATTTTCATCTACTTTGCAATAAGGTTTTTCTTTACATTGTTCCGTCATATTGTAACAAATGCTTATTTTATCTAATTTTAATATTTCTTCTTCCGTGTAATCATTTTCTTCATCAAACACAACGTGTTCTTGTATTAAGTCTCTTAACTCATCTTCTATTTTTTTTATTTTTTCTATATACGATATATTTTTATTATTTTTAATACTTTTAATATCATCGCGTATGCTTTTATTTTCAATCTCTCCCAATAATAGTTTTGCAGTGGTCCGAAAGTTATTATAAAATTGTGTTTCTAATTTTATTTTTTTAATAACCTTGGTTCGGTCATTATCTACTTTATTTTCGGGATTTCTATAATATTTGTTTGGATTTTTCGTATCTACATTATTAGTAGAACTTTCATAGTCTTCGTATCGTAATTTTATTGTTTTTAGATTGTCCTTAACATTTAAGGATGGCTTGGTAATAACCAGCTGATTTGATATGGTTAAAACACCTATCGTTAAACCCTCTTCTTCCACCTTTTGAAAAGGCTTGCAGGGTATTGCGCCGTTAGATTTGGTATATACATTTTCTAGAAATGTGATTGTATTTTCATATGTATTTATATATTCCTCATCTATATCATTTATCCATACCTTAGGTATATCTCTCTTCATAGCTGATGGATAACACGGAAGAATTCCTTTGGTTCCAACTTCTTCATTTTCTACTAATACGGCAATGACTTTATTATCATAATTTAAGATTTGCTTTACGACTTTAAAATCAATCTCATTTAATTGTTCAATGAGAGATGGTAATGGAATGTTTCTTTTTAATTTATATATATTCGGTAGACTCGGAAATGTGCCACATTTGCTCTGAAGTGATTTTTTAATTGTGGTTAAGGTTTCTACCAGAGTGGGTATATTTTTTAAAGTCGGATTAATTATTTCTTTTTCCCCTCTTTCGGCGTTAATTTTATATTCATAAATCGGTTCATAATCATTATTAACTTTTAATATAATACACGTGGGTTTATCATCGTCAAAAACAGCTACGGAATAATGATTCGCTGGACAAATTAATTCAACCTTATCGGTAATATCATTTTTAGGCATATTAAGTATAACCAGATTTAATCCGTCTGTGAACAATTTTGGGTTAGGCATACATATTAAATCCCATAAATAGGAGTAATCAATAACTACCTTTTTGTCGTTTAAATAAGCTATAAAATTTTGATATGCCCTTGCTACTTTAATTAAAGCATTCAACTGTTTTGGATTACTTTTGTCTTTTACAATGTTATAAAATTCGGATTCTTCTGAAAAAACCGTAGCATACGCATCTATTTCATTAATAGGATCATATGTTTCGCTTTCTACGTCGGCTTCTACGTCGGCTTCTACGTCGGCCTCTACGTCGGCTTCTACATCTGCTATTTCGGTTTTCTTTAATTGTTTATTATTATAAAATATGTCTATTAAAGACCCGTTCTGTAATCTCACGAACGTATCTACATCCATTGCTTCAATTAATTTTTCTTTCATTTTATTAATGGTTAGTGCTTTAGTTATAAGAGAATCTGTTTTATTTTTTTCTATAAGATGATACCATATATCCGAAATACACGCAATAAATGATTGCCGGTTATAATATTCAGGGTTTTCTTTAACATTATCAGCTCTGTATACACTATATCTTAATAAACAAGGTCCAATATTCTCTAATTGAGTATTTATTGGCCTTTCGTCGGGCCTTTCGTCGGCATTTTCGTCAGCATTTTCGTCGGCATTTTCGTCAGCATTTTCGTCAGCATTTTCGTCAGCATTTTCGTCAGCATTTTCGTCATCATTTTCGTCGGGTTTTTTTGAGACCCTTTTTTTGGGGATATGAATTAATGAAATATTTGATTTACATTTTTTGTTAGATGTATTTAAAAATTTTTCCACCGATTCAGGGAGATAACCATATCTGTTTTCCTGTAATATTGGAAATTTTTCAGAACCCAAAATATTTATTATTTTTACATAATCTTTTGGTTTATCCGTTTTTATTTGGGTGGATGATTCTATTGGTACGATTGTTTTTTTTGATGATCTTGTCCTTTTTTGTGATGGTTTTTTTGATGGGGCTTTTAATGTTTTTGGTTTTGGCGAGGCTCTTGGCGAGGCTCTTGGCGAGGCTCTTGGCGAGGCTCTTGGCGAGGCTCTTGGCGAGGCTCTTGGCGAGGCTCTTGGCGA
>Ga0114966_10001872_pt1 | contig 19139 bp, 18 predicted proteins | sample M_130207_XF_Meta_FD_87029 | JGI IMG/M metagenome (GOLD analysis project Ga0114966, IMG submission 87029) | Freshwater microbial communities from Lake Montjoie, Canada to study carbon cycling - M_130207_XF_MetaG | ecosystem: Environmental > Aquatic > Freshwater > Lake | place: Lake Montjoie...
GGCGCAAGAGACAGCAGAGGGCCTGCACCCACCTTGGCCACTTGTCCCGACACCATGGCAAAGAGCGTGATGGGCAACAAAAGGTTCAGCCAGCGGATCACCTCAATACAGGCGGATTGCACAATGCCCATGTTGGCCAGCAGACTGAAGCTGCCCGTTCCACCTTGACGCGCCAGGGCCGCGCCAAAAATGATGCAAAAGATCACCACTTTCAGGCTGTCGCCTTTGGTCAACGATTCAAAAACATTGCTCGGCACAAAGCGGTCAATGATCGGATAGCTGACAGTTTTGGATGTATCTGCGGGCGGCTTTGCCAAGGTCACTTCAAGCCGATTGGCCGATTCACTGCCATGGCTTTCTTTGTTAACGATGGCCCCCAAAGCCGCCATGGCAGCGCCGTCAGAGGTGTTGCCTGCGGGCGGTAAAACAAAGCAAGCCGCAACCGACAATACCGCTACAAGAATCATTGCAGTTGGGTAGATCACCACGATGCGCCAAGTATAACGCGCACCTTCAGGGTCTGCCGCAACACTGGCGATGCCAATAGTGATTGTTGTGAACAAATACGGCAGCACGATCATTTTCAGAAAGCTGATGTAATAGCCGCCAATCGGATCAAGCGATCGGCTGATATCCGGGTACTTTACCCCAAAAACGATAGAAGCGCCCAGAGTCGCCAGAATGAACAGCGGGTTCGAGAGAAGCTTTAAGATGAATTTAAACATTTTAATGTGTGCCTTCGACGGCAAGTGAGGCGCGATACAATGCAATCACATCGTCAGCATTGAGTTCTGTGGGGCGATCATCGATCACTTGGTTCACGATCGCCAAAAGGCGCGGCGCATTCCAAGGCGCGGCAACGGCAATGGCGTCGCGCGCATCGCCGATCGTCACGGTGCGCAGACTGATCGACGTTTCAGGGCGGTCTTCGGCAATGCGGCGCACTTCAAACTCGTCGCGATAAGCTGCATCCACGGTGCCTGAGATCGTGGCATCCACCACCTCGCCCCAGTTTTTAAAGGCCACGATATTTGCCTTCGGGAACCGCGTTTTGGCAAAGTTCGCAAAGGATGATTTTTCAATCACACCCAGATTGCCGTTGAATTCCCGCACATATTCACCCAGGTCTTTGCCCTGCGACTTTTGAGCCAAGTTCAAGCGGTTGAACATCAGCGCATTTTTGAGCCGAACATAGGGATTGGAAAACGCCACAACCAAAGCCCGGGAATTGGTGCGGCTGATTTTTGAAATGGCAAGGTCGGCTTCGCCATTTTTGACCTTCGCCACAACGTCGTTAAATGTTTCTGCTGTCCGGTCAAATTCAACTTCGACGCCAAGGGCCGCAGCGATATCTTCGCTTAATTCAACGTCGATGCCCACAAGATGGCCGTCTTTGACGCTGTAAAACGGCGCGTTATCAAAAGAGGTCATCGCAACGACCAGTTTCCCACGTTCGGCTATCCCGAGCAAATCCGGCGGGCCTGCCAATGCGTCGGCATCCTGAACGGTTTGGGCGACGCTTAGGTTCGCAAACAACGCGAAAAAAACCAAGAAGCCGAGGGTCAGCGTCCGTTTCAGCATGTCAAACATCTTGGATAATCCTCTTTAATTCTGACGTTCGATAGCGAATTTATCGCTGCGCGTCTAGCATGAAGATGCGCGACTTCTGGGTCTGGGGTTGATCTGCACAAGGCCTCGCCTCAAAGGTGTGTCGGGCCGATGTTCTTCAAGTGCGATCCACGGTTATTCCAATGCCAAAGCCCGCTTAACCCCCTGATTATCGCAGATTTGCGAATGTGACATGACGGATCTTGTAAAATCGCTCCTCAAAGTTTCAATAATAAGAGGGTTTATGGGTTTGGTCGCAAACAAAAGTTCCGTAAAAATAAGCTTTTAGGTTTTTACCTATCCAAAAGATTCCGCGACTGGGTCCAAACCGCCCAAGCTTCGGGCGTATCCAAATCTGTCAGGGCATGGTGGCCGGGCAGGGCTATGGTGTGCAAGCGGGCCGCATGGGCCTGCAAGATAGCGCGTGCACCTTGATCGCCGCTCAGGGTGGCAAAGGCCGCGCGTAGGTCGGCCGGAAAGATCACCGGATGGCCGAGTGTGCCATCCTGTGCCATGGCGCGCAGCAGCGCATAGGGTGCCGCGTTCGAGGCTTGGATCATCAGGCTCAGATCCTGCGCCGTCAGATCGGGCATGTCGGCGGGCAAGATCATCAGCCGACCTGCGCTTTGCGCCGCAGCTCTGCGCAGCGAGGCGGACAGGCCCAAGCTGGCATCGGGGATTGTCACAATCTGCACGGGCAAATCCTGCACCATTTGTCGGCGTGCTGGGTCAGGTTCCCGCAAGGTGATCATAACGATCGTATGGGCTTGCAGCGCCAGCATTGCGGTGCGGCGCAGCAGGGCAACGCCGTCAATCGGGATTAACAGCTTGTCAGAGCCGCGCATCCGCGTCGAGGCGCCAGCGGCGGGGATCACAATGGTCAGGTCTGACATCTTGCTCCCTTTGGTCTGCGGGGTGCAGGGGGTTTCCCGCCCCCTGCACCTTCGCGGCATATGTGCGCCTTAGTAAAAGATCAGGCGCGCATCCGCCCTTGATCGTCCCATAGGGGGCCAAGGTGAACGCGGGCTGGGCGGCATTCGCCCAAGATTTCCACTTCTAGGGCAAGGCCGTCAACCACGCGGTCGGCGGGGATAAAGCCTTGGGCGACGGATTTGCCCGTCCAATGGCTAAAGCCGCCGGAGGTGCACCAGCCCACCACGCCGCCATCCAGCCAGATAGGCTCCCATGCCACCACATCGGCATCCGAGACGTCGATCACGATGGGCACGAGTTTGCGTGTCGGGCCCTTCGCCTTTTCGGCCATGGCTGCGGCTTTGCCGATCCAGTCGCTGGGTTTGTTCCACGAGATGAATTTATCCAAGCCCGTTTCGGCAGGCGTGTAATCGGGCGAGAATTCGCGGCCCCAAGAGCCGAACCACTTATCCAACCGCAGCGACATCATGGCGCGCATACCAAAGGCGCGCAGGCCAAGGTCTGCACCGGCTGCATTCAGCGTGTCCCAGACTTGGCGGACAGACATGTGGTCGGTGAAAATCTCATAGCCGAGATCCGCGGTGTAGCTGACGCGCTGTACCAAGCAATTGGCCATGCCAACGGTCATCTTGCGCACGTCCATGAACTTGAACGCTTCGGCTGAAACGTCCGAGCGGGTGACGCGCGCCAGCAGGTCGCGCGCTTTAGGGCCTGCAATCTGGAAGCCAGAGCGCGCGTCGGAGACGTTTTCCACCGTCACACCGTCCATCGCATTCTGGTCAAACCAGCGCGTGTGCCAGCCCTGCGCGCCGTAGCTGGCGGTCAGTTGGAATTCGCCTTCCGACAGGCAAGACACGGTAAAGTCACCGATGATCTTGCCCGAATGCGCCAGCATCGGGGTCAGCGACAGGCGACCCGGTTTGGGAATGCGGCCTGCCATGATCTTATCCAGCCATGCGCGGGCATTGGGCCCTTTGACCAGATATTTGCCGAAGTTCTGCACCTCGTTGATGCCCACGCCTTCGCGCACGGCCATGACTTCTTGGCGCGTCGCCTCCCACGCGTTAGAGCGTTTGAATGTGGGCTCTTCGTAGCGCGGTTCACCGGGCAGGGCGTAGTAGTTGGGCACTTCCAGCCCGTATTGCTGGCCCCAGACGGCGTTCATCTTGTCGAACACTTCATACATCGGCGTGGTGCGGAAGGGGCGGGCTGCGGGGCGTTCTTCGTTCGGATAGCCAACCGAGAAGCGCATTTGATAGTTTTCGATCACCTTGGGCACGGTGTAACCGGGCGAAGTCCAGTTGCCAAAGCGTGCCACGTCAAAGCCGCGCGGATCGCGTTCGACCTCGCCGTGGATCATCCATTGCGCCAGCGCCAGACCCATGCCGCCACCTTGGCTAAAGCCCGCCATCACAGCGCAAGCCGACCAGTAGTTGCGCAGGCCCGGAACAGGGCCGATCAGCGGGTTGCCATCGGGGGCAAAGGTGAACGGCCCGTGGATCACGCGCTTGACGCCCGAACGTTCCAGCACGGGAATGCGGCGATAGGCGAAGTTCACCGAGTCTTCGATCTTGTCGAATTGCTCGTTCAGCAGTTCATGGCCAAAGTTCCACGGCGTGCCGTCAACCGACCACGGTTCGCAGGGCTTTTCATAAAAGCCGATGCACATGCCGCGGCCTTCTTGGCGCAGGTAGAATTCACCGCCCGGATCCATGACATGGGGGAATTCGCGGCCAGTTTTCAGAATGTCCATGATTTCGGGGATATCGTCGGTGACGATATACTGGTGCGCCATGGGCAGCAGCGGCAGATAAACGCCCGCCATAGCGCCTACTTCGCGCGCCCACAGGCCGCCCGCGTTGACCAGATGCTCGCAGGTGATGGTGCCCTTTTCGGTCACAACTTCCCAACCGTCTTTGGTCGGGTTGGTTTCCAAAACACGGTTGTGCAAGATAATCTCTGCCCCGCCCATGCGCGCGGCTTTGGCATAGGCATGGGTCGTGCCCGACGGGTCAAGGTGGCCATCCAGCGGGTCGTAAAGCCCGCCCAAAATGCCCTTGGTATTGACCAGCCCGTCGGTGAGTTTCGAGATTTCGTCGGGCGAGAGAATTTCCGTATCCAGCCCCATATACCGGTGCTTGGCGCGTTCAGCTTTCAACTGTTCAAATCGCGCCTCGTTGTCTGCCAGCGTTACGCCGCCGACATGGTGCAAGCCACATGACATGCCTGTGATCGCCTCAAGCTCTTTGTACAGGCGGATCGTATAGCCTTGCAGCGCCGCCATATTGGTGTCGCCGTTGATCGTATGAAACCCGCCCGCCGCGTGCCAAGTGGAGCCAGAGGTCAGGTCAGACCGCTCTATCAGCGTCACATCCGACCAACCGAGCTTGGTCAGGTGATACAGAACCGAGCAGCCGACAACACCGCCGCCTATAACCACCACGCGTGTATGGGATTTCATGACCATTCCTTATGACTTGCGAATTTGCGCCAGAGAATACCGACCAAGGGGCAAAGTCACGCCAGAAGGCGACATTGAACGTCGCGGATAGAATGCAAATTGGCCCCTGCACGGCAGGGGCCGGTGTTTTTGGTGGAAATCTGGCGTTACTTTTCGGGCAGCAAGCCGCGCGGGCTAAAGCGCAGCACCAACAGCAGCGCCACGCCAAGGGTCAACAGGCGCAGTTGCGGGGCCACATCAACCAAGTGCGATTTCAGCGCCCCATCGGCCATGCCCGCCGTGGCAGCGCCCATGATCAATGGCCCTGCGTTATCAACGATGAGCCACAGCCAACCCACAAGCAAACCGCCCAGAACCGAGCCCCAGTTGTTGCCTGACCCGCCGACGATGACCATGATCCAGATCAGGAAGGTAAAGCGCAGCGGGGTATATTCCCCCGGCACCAACTGGCCCAACATCGACACATACATGGCGCCTGACATGCCCACCACGGCAGAACCGAGGATGAAGATGATCAAGTGCTGGCGTTTGACGTCTTTGCCCATGGCGGCGGCAGAGACCTCGTTGTCGCGAATGGCGCGCATCATGCGGCCCCAAGGCGAGTTGAGCGCGCGTTGCAGCAGCCAAATCAACAGGCCCAGCACGATGGCGAACATCACGATGTAAATGCCCTTGACGGCTAAGGTTGATGTTGTGGTTGGGTTCAGGCCCCAATTGGCACAAAACGCCAAAAAGCCGGGGTCTGCCTGCATATCCACTTCGTAAGGCACGGGCCATGGGCGGGGCAGACCCACCAAGTTTTTCACGCCGCGCGACATCCAGTCTTCGGATTTGATCGCGGTGATGACGATTTCGGCGATCCCAAGGGTGGCAATGGCCAAGTAATCTTCGCGCAAGCCCAAAGCGATTTTACCAATGGCCCAAGCGGCTACGGCGGCAAAAACCCCGCCCACGGGCCAAGCCCAGATTGAGTTCAGCCCAAAGCCGCCAACATTGCCGTGGGTGGCAGGATCAAACGCCTCGATCCGTTCGACGGCGGGGTCAAAAATGCCGCGATAGAGGAAAAAGCCGCCGATCAAGATCACAGCCACCGCCAGATTGCGCGCACGGCCGGGGGACATATAGGTCCAAGCGGCCACGGCGGCGGCGATGCCCGCCACGGCCACGGCCAAACCACTGATCGCCTGCCATCCACCTGCAGCGAAGGCTTCGGGCACGGGGTTGCCGGATACAAACACCACCGCCAAGCCGCCCAAGGCGATCGAGCCCACGATGCCAGTGGAAAACAGGCCCGCATAGCCCCATTGCATATTCACCCCAAGCGCCATGATGGCGCTGAGAAGGCCCAGTATTAAGATGTTCAAACTGACGTTCCACGACAGCAAGACCCCGGTCAGGACATACAGGATCCCCACGCCGGCAAAAAGATAAATGGCCCGGGTGTTCATCTCATTTCCCCTTGTTGAACAGCCCATTGGGCATGAACAAAAGCACGATGATCAGGATCGAAAAGCTGACAGCGAATTTGTAATCGGTCGACAAAAGCTGCATCAAACTGTCGGGCGCCCAAGCTTGGGGCACGACATAGGTGATCACTTTTTTCCAAGCATAGGTCACGACGATCTCGGAGAAGGCGACGACAAACCCCCCCGCCACAGCCCCCATGGGCGAGCCAAGCCCGCCCACCACGGCTGCGGCAAAGATCGGCAAAAGCAGCGAGAAATAGATGAAGGGGCGAAAGCTTTTGTCCAAGCCATAAAGCGTGCCCGCAATCACCGCAAGGGCGGCGGCGATCACCCAAGTGACCTGTACCACCCGGTCGGGGTTGATGCCCGACAGTAGGGCCAAATCCTCGTTATCGGAAAAGGCACGCATCGATTTGCCAGTGCGGGTTTTTTGCAAGAACCAAAACAGAGCTGCCATGGTCAACAAAGCTGTCACCAGCGTGACGGCGGTGGTGCCTTTGATGGCCAAGCCCTCGGCCAAGCCTGTCCAGGCTTTGAAGTCGCCAGCCGAGATTAAAAAGCGCCCGCCATCAGCGAAGTTTTGTTCCTCGGTGCCAATGATGATCCGCACAAGGCCGTTCATGACGAACATGACACCCGCCGAGACGATCACCAAAATGATCGGCTTGGCTTTTTGCTTACGATAAAAGCGGTAGACCACGCGGTCCGTGCCCAACAAAAGGGCAGACGTGATCAGGATGGCGAAAGGTAGAGCCAGAAGGGCGGTGGGCAGGGGGGCAATCGAAATTCCAAGGCTTTGGAAAAGCCAAGTGAACAAGATCACCACCATAGTGCCAAAGGCCATCGTGTCGCCCCAAGCAAAGTTCGAAAACCGCAGGATGCCAAAGATCAACGTGACCCCCAGCGCCCCCACAGCCAGTTGCGCGCCATAAGAGGCGGCAGGAATGACGACAAAGTTCAAAAAAGCGACCAGAGCGTTCAACAGATCCATCTCTTAGCCCCCCAAGAAACTGCGGCGAACATCGGGGTCGGCCAGAAGGGCTGCCCCCGTGTCGGTGTATCGGTTCGCACCCTGCACCAGAACATATCCCTTATCGGCAATGTTTAGCGCTTGGCGGGCGTTTTGTTCGACCATGAGGATCGAGATGCCCGAGCGCGCCACTTCGATGATACGGTCGAAAAGTTCGTCCATCACGATCGGGCTGACGCCGGCGGTGGGTTCATCCAGCATCAAGACCTGCGGTTGTGTCATCAGGGCGCGACCGACGGCCACTTGCTGGCGTTGACCACCAGACAATTCGCCAGCCGGTTGGTGGCGCTTGGTCTTCAGGATGGGAAACAGGTGATAAACTTGCTCTAACGTCGCCTTGATGTCATCGCGCCGCAGGAAAGCGCCCATTTCAAGGTTTTCTTCGACCGTCATAGAGGTGAAGATGTTGTGGGTCTGCGGCACAAAGGCCATGCCAAGGGCGACGCGGTCTTGCGGGCTGAGTTTGGTGATATCCGCGCCATTCAAACGCACCGATCCGCCGCGCAGGTTGAGCATGCCAAAGACGGCTTTCATCGCGGTGGATTTGCCCGCGCCGTTGGGGCCGACGATGACGGCAATCTGGCCTTTTTCAACGGCAATCGTGCAATCGTGCAAAATGTCGGTGGCGCCATAGCCGCCCGTCATCGCCTCGCCAATCAGGAAGGGGTCAGACATGGGGCAACTCCATTACAGCGGTCTGTACCACGAATTTTCCGCGCAAATTCTGGGTGCGAATTTTCACGCGAAAATTCTTCTGTACAATTTTCGTAGAAAATTGGTTTAGGGGATTTTCGCAGAAAATCCGCGCTTTGCGGTCAGCCATGTGCCAGAACCTTGTTTTTCAAACCGGTGCCCAGATAGGCTTCAATCACCCGCTCGTCGTTCTTGACCTGATCAACTGTGCCTTTGGCCAAAACCTTGCCTTCAGCCATCACGATCACCGGATCACAAAGCTTAGCTATAAAATCCATGTCATGTTCGATCACGCAGAATGTATAGCCGCGCTCTTTGTTCAGGCGCACAATCGCATCGCCAATGGTATTGAGCAGCGTGCGGTTAACCCCGGCACCCACTTCATCCAAAAACACCACTTTGGCATCGACCATCATGGTGCGGCCCAGTTCGACAAGCTTTTTCTGCCCGCCCGAAATGTTGCCCGCCTTTTCATCGGCAATGTGGGAAATCGTCAAAAAATCAAGAACTTCATCAGCTTTCTTACGCAGGGCTGCTTCTTCTTGGGCTATCAAACCCCGCCGGAACCAGGTGTTCCACAGCTTTTCCCCCGACTGACCCGAAGGCACCATCATCAAATTCTCGCGCACCGTCATCGAGGCGAATTCATGGGCAATCTGAAAGGTGCGCAGCAGTCCCTTGGCAAACAATTCATGCGGCGCAAGACCGCTGATATCTTGCCCATCCATCAGCACGCGGCCAGAGGTGGGCTTTAACCGTCCAGCGATCACATTAAACAACGTGGTTTTGCCCGCGCCATTGGGCCCGATCAGACCGGTGATGGATCCGCTGGCAATTTCCAGCGATGCGCCATCCACCGCGCGAAACGCGCCGAAATGACGGTGAAGGTCTTCAACGACGATCATGGTTCCCTGCTTCCCCCTGTGGCCCTTATGGGCTCTGGGTCCATTTAGGTAAGGCAACGGCCCGGGGGGGTAAGCCCCGGGCCGCTGTGACTTATATCAAAGGGAGATCAACGGAACTTGATGGTTTCGTACTTGCCAGCTTTGATTTCGAACTCTTTGTAGCGGCCAGCGGATTCGCCAGCGCCCACCAAAGTAACACCCGACGCGCCGTCATAGTCGATGGCTTTGCCAGCAGCGATCAGCTCCATCGCATGGCCGAGTTGTCCGGGAAGGATCTTTTCGCCCGAGCCGTCAGCCGGACCATTGGCGATTTCCATAATCTTGGCAGCATAGACCTTAGAGTCGGTCGAGTTGGCAGCCTGCATAGCCAGCATGATCAGCGCTGCTGCATCATAGCTTTCCATGGTGTAGGGCGATGTTGCGTCATAGGCGGTGGCAGCTGCCTTGCCCATGTCAGCCAAGATCGCCGCACCAGCTGAGTCAGACTGTGCAACTTGGCCATAAGAGCCGTCCAAAGCCGGGCCAATCGCCAAGGGCAGGCTGTCGCCAACCATACCGCCAGGCAGACCGAACTTCGAGAAGGCACCGGTGTCGAGCGAGGCTTGGATGATGCCCTTGCCGCCCTGGTCCAGATAGCCCGCCACAACCAGCAGATCGCCGCCCGCTGCTGCCAACGAAGCCACTTCAGCCGAATAGTCAGACTTGCCGTCTTCGTGCGGGATGTTGATGGTCACAGTGCCACCAACGGCTGCGAAGGATGTTGCAATCGCATCAGCCAGACCCTTGCCGTAGTCGCTGTTGGAATAGGTCAGGGCGATCGAAGTCACGCCATGTTCCTTCAGCACGTCAGCCATCACTTCGCCTTCGCGCGCGTCAGAGGGCGCTGTGCGGAAGAACAGACCGTCATCTTCAGCAGTCGACAAAGCGGGCGAGGTGGCCGAGGGCGACACCATCACGATGCCGTTCGGGCGCGCCACGTTCTGCAAAACAGCCCCAGTCACGCCAGAGCAGTCGCCGCCGATGATGCCTTTAACGCCATCCGAGGTGACCATTTTCTCGGCTGCAGTTTGTGCCACAGCCGCGTCAACGCAGGTGTCGTCGCCGCGCACGGACACAAAGGTCCAGCCGTTCAGCGATTTGCCGGCAGCGTTCACTTCAGCCATAGCAGCTTCCGCGGCGTTGGCCATGTGGCCTGTCAAAGATTCGATCGGGCCAGTGAAGCCGATCAAGATTCCCAATTTCACATCTTCGGCCGAGGCAACAGAAGCGCAGAGCGCGGTTGCAGCCGTAGCGAGCAGCAGTTTTTTCATTTTTAACTCCCATGTTGGATCGCAATCCTGCCTTTAACCTAGTGGGATGCGATGAAAAAGAAAAGTGGGCAGTTTGGGGTAATTCGCGGTGGTTTTTGACGTTTTCGCGCTCAAAGGGGGCTTTCAGCAGGGTCAAAGCCTGTGTGTATCCATTTTTTCGTTCTGGATCCTACTCTATTCTCATGCCGCACCCCCCCTTGGGTCTTGACGCTGGCGCATCGCATCGCCACCTATCAAGCATAATCCCCGTCGGTTTGGGGGTGAAAGGGAAACCATGGCCCACCGTTTGGCATCTGCCTTTGTGATCACTTTATGCTTTGCGGCCCCTGCGATGGCCGATGGCCTGTTTGGGGCAATCGCCTTTTCGCCCTCGACTGGTAAGGTCGGGGCAGGGTGGAACTTTGCCACCAAGGACGAGGCTTCCGCTGATTCGATCTCCCGTTGTGGCGTGGGCGATTGCTCTGCCGTAGTGGTGTTTCCCAACTGTGGCGCTGTAGCAGTGGGCGATGGGTTTGGCATGGGTTTTTCGGCCGACCAATCTGTGGCCAAGGCCGAAGAAACCGCTTTGGCCAATTGCTCTGGCTACACGGCAAATTGTTTGATCGTGCAATCCTTCTGCAACGAAGGCTCGTAAGCGGGCTTTTCGACGATGGACCTTTGCTTGGGTCAAGCTTTTTGGCTAAGGGTTTCAAAAGCCAACGCTTCAAGGATCAGACAGATGACGTTTCAAAGTGCCATCCTATCGGCCTATCAGAACTACGCCAATTTCACCGGTCGCGCCCCGCGCTCGGCTTTTTGGTGGTGGACGCTGTTTCAAATCCTTGCCTCTGTCGCCATCGGTATTGTCTTCGGGCACGGCGTTATGATGATGGACCCCGCCACGATGGTGATGGGCTATCACGGCGGCGTTGTGTCAAACCTGTGGAGTTTGGCGAACCTTTTGCCCGCTTTGGCCCTTGGCGCGCGGCGCTTGCATGACATTGGCAAGTCGGGTTGGTGGCAATTGATTGCGTTGATCCCGTTGGTTGGGATCATCATTCTGATTGTTTGGTTCTGCCAGAAAAGCGATGTCGGGGCCAACGCCCATGGGCAGCCTGCGGCTTAAATCGACAGGCGGCCTGCCATCGGGGGCGTGGGATTGCCCTGCGTCCCGCGCTCGCGGTAGGGCGTTGTGTTGTAATGGCTGCGGTAGCATTTGGAAAAATGCGACGGGCTGGCAAACCCGCAGGCTAGGGCCACGTTGATCACCGACATATCTGTTTGCATCAACAGGTTGCGCGCCTTTTGGAGCCGCAGTTCCATGTAATAACGCTTCGGCGAGCGATTCAAATAGCGGCGGAACAGGCGTTCCAACTGACGGGTCGACATGCCCACTTCTTCGGCCAGATCGGCGGGCGACATTGGGTCTTCGATATTGCCTTCCATCATCTGGATGACTTGTGACAATTTCGGGTGGCGCACGCCAATGCGTGTCGGGATTGACAGGCGCTGCGTGTCTTGGTCGGTGCGCGGGGTGGAGTAAATCAACTGATCGGCCACCGTATTGGCGACATCTTCGCCGTGATCGCCCGCAATCACCTTCAGCATCAAATCCAAAGACGAGGTCCCCCCCGCCGTTGACCAGCGGTTGCCATCCATCACAAAGACCGACTTGGTTAGGGTGACATCGTCAAACTCTTCCAGAAAACCGTCCTGATTCTCCCAGTGGATCGTGGCTTTCTTGCCATCCAAAAGCCCTGCCTTGGCCAAGGCATAAGCCCCCGTGCAGAGCCCGCCGATGATCACACCGCGCCGCGCCTCGCGCCGCAGCCAGTTCAAGACGGGCTTGGTTGCGGCCTTTTGTACATCAATCCCGCCGCAGGTCAGCAAGATATCGTCGCGATCAATCTCATCTAACCCCATATCCAGCTTGAAGGCGGTGCCATTGGAACAGGTGGCCCATTCCCCACCTTCTCCCGCCAAAGCCCAAGTATAGGCCGGCTCGCCGATCACGCGGTTGGCGATGCGCAAGGGTTCTATGGCCGAGGCAAAGGCCAGCATGGTGAACTTGTCCAAAAGCAAAAAGACAAAGCGCCGCGGCGCCTCTGGCTTGGAGGTCTGGGTGGCTTTGCGTGGAGCGATAGACATGTTGCGACCTGACGTGTCGTTATTGACGCATCGATACAGGAAAAGTCTCCCGCCGCAAGGGGCAATGCCAGAAAATTAGGCAGCGAAATTGGACGAAGTTCTACTCTTTGCAACGGGCTGTAATTTCCTTATATCGCTTTGAACTTCTGACGTGAGGACATGGGATATGACCAAAGGCTGGACAAAATCGGATTGGCGCGCAAAGCCTCGGGTGCAGATGCCCGATTATCCCGATCAAGCGGCGCTGAACGGCGTCGAAGCACAACTGGCCAAATACCCGCCCTTGGTCTTTGCCGGCGAAGCGCGCCGCTTGAAAAAGCAGCTGGCTTTGGCCGCAGAAGGCAAAGCCTTCTTGCTGCAAGGTGGCGATTGCGCTGAAAGCTTTGCCGAGTTTGCCGCCGATAACATCCGCGACACGTTCCGCGTGATGCTACAAATGGCCGTGGTTCTGACCTATGGGGCCAAGGTGCCGGTGATCAAAGTGGGCCGTATGGCGGGCCAGTTTGCCAAGCCGCGTTCGGCTGGCACCGAAGTGATTGGCGGCGTGGAACTGCCGTCTTATCGCGGCGATATCATCAACGGCTTTGATTTTGACAGCGCGTCCCGAGTGCCCGATCCTGCGCGGATGTTGCAGGCTTACACGCAATCGGCGGCTTCGTTGAACCTCTTGCGTGCGTTTTCGACCGGTGGCTTTGCCGATATTCACCGCGTACACGCTTGGACTTTGGGCTTTGCAGAGCACGACAAGGCCGAACGCTACCGCGCGCTGTCCAACAGCATCTCTGACGCTTTGGATTTCATGAATGCGGCGGGCATCAATTCGGAAACAGCGCCTTCGTTGGCGACGGTTGATTTTTACACCAGCCACGAAGCGCTGCTGTTGGAATATGAAGAGGCCTTGTGCCGGATTGATTCGATCACGGGTCAGCCTGTGGCAGGGTCGGGCCATATGATCTGGATCGGCGACCGCACCCGTCAGCCTGACGGCGCGCATGTGGAATTTGCCCGTGGCGTATTGAACCCGATTGGTCTGAAATGCGGGCCAACCACAACGGTGGAAGATCTTAAAGTGCTGATGGCGAAACTGAATCCGCAAAACGAAGCGGGCCGTTTGACCCTGATCGCGCGGTTTGGCGCGGGCAAAGTCGGTGACAATCTGCCGCGCCTGATCAAGGCCGTGCAGGCCGAAGGGGCCAATGTACTGTGGTCTTGCGATCCGATGCACGGCAACACGATCAAGGCGGCGTCGGGCTATAAAACACGGCCCTTCGAATCGGTGCTGCGCGAAGTGCGCGAGTTCTTTGGCATTCACAAAGCCGAAGGCACGATCCCCGGTGGTGTGCATTTCGAGATGACGGGCAAAGACGTCACCGAATGCACCGGCGGTCTGCGTGCGGTGAAGGACGAAGACCTGTCAGATCGCTATCACACCGCCTGTGATCCGCGCCTGAACGCCAGCCAATCGTTGGAACTGGCCTTCTTGGTCTCGGAAGAGCTGTCTTCGATGCGCGATGTGCAACGCCGCGTCGCCCTGTAAGCGCGAGTAAGATTTTAAGACAGGCCCGAGGGAAGCCTTGGGCCGGTTTCATTTCGCTTAGTCGCGCGAATAGACCAGCCGCAGTTTGGGCTTGAACATTGGCTTTTTGGCGCCATCAGCACTGATCCCTGTGACTTTTCCGAGCGCTGGCAGCGGCGTGAAACTGTCTTTATCCTTTGCGATTGTTTGGGCTGGGTCGCCCGTCTGCTCAACCTTTAGGGGTTCGCGCATCAGGCCCATCATGGCAAAGCGGCGCGGGGCGCGGCATAGGGCACCGGCCAAGGCCAAACAGCCCAAGGCCAAGGTGCTATGGCCCTGCGCATCGCTTAACGGCAGCACCAACATTCGGCCTTCCAAGCGCGGGCGGCCTAAGCTGCGCTCTGCCTCAAGCCACATCTCTAGAATGGCGGGGGTGGTAAAGACCGCCTCTAACCCCTCGGCCAAGCGGGTGCGGGCGGCGGGGTCGAACAGGGTTGAAAGCGGCATTCCGCGCACATCTAACCCGATCAGGTCATGCAGATGCATTCCCGCGATGCGAAAGCGGGCGATGCCGGGGGCAACGCGTTCCAGCAAAAAGGTGCTCTCCAAAGCCTCGGCAATGCCGCGCGGGTCGATCATGTCACGCTGGGGCAGGGCCATGCCGTGGCGCAAGCCCTGCCAATAGGCGCGCACTTGGGCCAAAACGGCAAAACGCGGCCCTCCCGTGCCTTGGCCCATGTCGTCAGAAAACGGGCCCGCGCCCGAAGATGAAAATGCCATACTACGTTCGTCGCCACAGGATGCGGGACGCCTTGTCAAATAGGGCCGCAGGAAAGGTTTCGCTTTCCTGCGGCGCGAGGTTAAGATTGTGGCAACGTTCGGTTGCCAATGGCCCTCTATACAGGCTTGCGGTGGCTTTTGGGGAACAATCTAAACAAATGGTAAATACCGGCGCGTGATCCCCCACACACCGTAGACAGGAGACGCTGATGACCTTTTCCATGACAGGTTTTGCCGCGCGCAAAGGGCAGGGGGCGGGGCATTCCTGGGCTTGGGATCTGCGGTCAGTCAACGGCAAGGGGTTAGACCTGCGCCTGCGCTTGCCCGATTGGGTGGATGGGTTGGAACTGGCTCTGCGCGGCGATCTGGCCAAGGCCTTGGGGCGCGGCAATGTGTCCTTGGCGTTAAAGATCACGCGCGATGTGGGCGAAGAGGGCGAGGTTGGCCTGCGCCTGAACACGGGCGCGTTGCAATCTGCTCTGCTGGCCCTGCGCGCGGTGGAAGATCACGCGATGAACATTGGCGTCACGCTTGGACAAGCCTCCGCCGCCGATGTGCTGGCGGTGCGCGGCGTGGTCGAACAGGGCGCGGCCGAGGTGGATACCGCAGCCCTGCGCGCAGCTATTCTGGCGGATCTGCCCGCCTTGCTAGCCGATTTCAACGCCATGCGGGCGGCGGAGGGGGTAGCACTGGCAGGCATCCTAACCGCCCAAATCGACCGGATCGCCGATCTGGTGGCCCAAGCCAAGTCTGCCGCCATAGCGCGGCAAGACGAAGCAGCCCTATCGCTGCGCGACGCCGTGGCGCGCATTTTGGCGCAAAGTGATGCGGTTGATCCCGCCCGTCTGGCGCAGGAATTGGCCTTGCTGGCGGTGAAAACCGACATCACCGAAGAAATCGACCGCCTCACCGCCCACCTGCAAGCCGCCCGTGCCCTTTTGGCTGAAGCGGGCCAGATTGGGCGCAAGTTTGACTTTCTGGTGCAAGAATTTCTGCGCGAGGCCAACACCCTGTGTTCCAAAGCGCAATCCATCGCGCTGACCCGCATCGGGCTTGACCTGAAGACTGTCATAGATCAGATGCGCGAACAGGTGCAAAACGTGGAATGACCATGACCAGACGCGGGCTTTTGCTGATCCTTTCCTCTCCTTCTGGTGCGGGTAAGTCGACCTTGTCGCGCAAACTGATGGCGTGGGATCCGGCGTTAAGCTTTTCGGTATCCGCCACCACCCGCAGCCCTCGCAGCGGTGAGGTGGATGGGCGCGAGTACTATTTCAAATCCCGCGGCGCGTTTCAGGCCATGGTGAAAGACGGTCAGATGCTGGAACACGCCGAGGTCTTTGGCAATTTCTACGGCTCTCCGCGTGGGCCTGTCGAGACGGCCATGACCCAAGGCCGCGACACGTTGTTTGATATTGATTGGCAAGGCGGCCAGCAAATCAAACAAGCGATGCGCGGGGATGTGGTGTCGATCTTTATCTTGCCGCCGTCGATTGCCGATCTGGAAAGCCGCTTGCAGGGCCGTGCGCAGGATTCTGAACAGGTGATCGCCCAGCGTATGGCCAAAAGTCAGGCCGAGATTAGCCATTGGATGGAATATGACTATGTGATCGTCAACCGCGATCTGGAGGCTGCCTTTGGCGAGTTGGTGACGATCTTGCAAGCCGAACGTCTGCGCCGCGATCGTCAACCGCATCTGGCCGACTTTGTGCGCGGCCTTAATCAGGAGTTTTCTGCGCGATGATCTATGCGCTTGATGGCCATGCCCCCGAACTGCGCGCTGGGGCTTGGGCCGCGCCTTCGGCCGATTTGATCGGCAAGGTGCTGTTGGAAGAAGCGGCCAACGTGTGGTTTGGCGCGGTGCTGCGCGGCGATAACGAAGTGCTGGTGGTGGGCCGTGGGTCTAACGTGCAAGACAATGCCGTGCTGCATACCGATATGGGCGTGTCGATGGTGATCGGGGCCAATTGCACCATCGGCCACCGCGCCATGCTGCACGGCTGCGAGATTGGCGATGGCACGCTGATTGGCATGGGGGCCACGATCTTGAACGGGGCCAAGATTGGCAAAGGGTGCCTGATTGGCGCTTGTGCCCTGATCACCGAAGGCAAAGAAATCCCAGATGGCGCGCTCGTGATGGGATCGCCGGGCAAAGTGGTGCGGATGCTAACGCCTGAAGAGCAGGCGCGCCTGCTGCGCTCTGCCGAAGGCTACAGACGCAATGCGCTGCGCTATGCCAAGGGTTTGGTGGCACTGGGCTAAGGCTGCAAAACAAAAGAGCGCCCGAAAGCGCCCTTTTTTTGCAAATTTAGCCGCTTGTTAGATCAATTTACCCATCGCCACAGCCGTGTCTGACATGCGGTTCGAAAAGCCCCATTCGTTGTCATACCATGTCAAGATCCGCACCATCGTGCCGTCCATCACCTTGGTCTGGTCCATGTGGAACACCGAAGAATGCGGGTCGTGGTTGAAGTCAGAGGACACATTGGGCTGATCGGTAAAGCCCAAGATGCCGACCAAGGGCCCCTTGGTGGCGGCAGCGCGAATGGCGGCGTTGACCTCTTCCACCGTGGTGGACCGCTTGGCTTCAAACACCAGATCGACGACCGACACGTTGGGCGTGGGCACACGAATGGCCACCCCATCCAACTTGCCTTTCAACTCGGGCAACACCAGACCCACGGCCTTGGCAGCCCCGGTGGAGGTTGGGATCATGCTGAGTGAGGCCGCGCGCGCGCGGTAGAGGTCTTTGTGCATCGTATCCAGCGTGGGCTGGTCGCCAGTGTAACTGTGGATCGTGGTCATAAAGCCCTTCACGATGCCGATGGACTCATTCAGCACCTTGGCCACAGGCGACAAGCAGTTTGTGGTGCAAGAGGCATTAGACACAACCAGATCTTCTTTGGTCAGCGTGCCGTGGTTTACTCCGTAAACAATCGTCTTATCGGCATTCTCGCCGGGGGCCGAAATCAGCACCCGCTTGGCGCCGGTGGACAAATGCGCCTGCACTTTGTCTTTGGCGGTGAAGATTCCCGTGCATTCCATGATCACATCGACATGGCCCCAAGGCAGGTCTGCCGGATTGCGCATGGCCGTGACTTTGATCGGCCCGCGCCCCACATCAATCGTATCAGCGGTGGTGGTGACCACATGGGGAAAACGCCCATGCACCGAATCAAAGCGCAGCAAATGCGCGTTGGTTTCCACAGGGCCCAGATCGTTGATAGCAACCACTTCGATATCGGTGCGCCCTGATTCCAAGATGGCACGCAGCACGTTACGCCCGATGCGGCCGAAACCGTTGATGGCGACTTTGACGGACATGGATGCCTCCTCTTGGCACGGCGCGACTCAGGCGCCAATGGATAGCGCTAACATCGCCATTTTGCGGCGGAATTCAACCGTAAATGGTCTTTTTGACGCAATGACGCCAGAAAGTCAGAGACTTCGCAAGGTGCATCCCATTTCGGGCCGCAAAATGCAAAAATTCACCCTGTTTGCACAAAGCCCTAGGGCGAAATGGGCAAAGGATTGGCCCTATTGAAGAAGCCGCCCCATTACACCCGCAACATCGGCCATGCGGCAGGAAAAGCCCCATTCGTTGTCATACCACGCCAACACACGCACCATGCGGCCCACAACCCTTGTTTGGTCTGGGGCGAAGATTGACGAATAGGGCGTGTGGTTGAAATCGATCGAGACTTTGGGTTCTGGATCATAGCTTAAGACCATGCGCATATCGCTTTGGGCAGCTTCGCGGACGATGTAGTTGATCTCTTGGACTGTCACAGTTTTACCCGCGCGAAAGGTCAGATCAACGGCGGACACATTTGGTGTTGGCACGCGTATAGCAGACCCTTCTAGCCGCCCAGCAAGTTCTGGCAAAACCTCGCCAATCGCCTTGCCGGCTCCGGTTGTGGTTGGGATCATCGCCATGGCCGCGGCGCGGGCGCGGTACAAGTCTTTATGGCGGCGGTCCAACGTTGGTTGGTCGCCGGTATAAGAGTGAATTGTGGTCATAATCCCCTCTTCAATGCCCACCGCATCGTTCAAAATCTTGGCCAAGGGCGCCAAGCAATTCGTCGTGCATGACGCGTTCGAGACGACGTGGTGATCCAAGGTCAACGCGCCATGGTTCACGCCGTAGACCACTGTCATATCCGCCCGCTTGGCCGGGGCCGAGACCAGAACCCGCTTCGCCCCCCGCCCAAGGTGAACGGCGGCTTTGTCGCGGTCGTTGAATTTGCCGGTGCATTCCAAGACAACGTCCACGCCTTCCCAGTTCAACTCTTCGGGGGCATAGGTCGACA
>Ga0114966_10001873_pt1 | contig 19118 bp, 16 predicted proteins | sample M_130207_XF_Meta_FD_87029 | JGI IMG/M metagenome (GOLD analysis project Ga0114966, IMG submission 87029) | Freshwater microbial communities from Lake Montjoie, Canada to study carbon cycling - M_130207_XF_MetaG | ecosystem: Environmental > Aquatic > Freshwater > Lake | place: Lake Montjoie...
ACGCTTCGGGTTGGTGTTGTCGTCACCGTTTTATCGTCATGACGTGGAGTCTGCGACGCGCGGCGGACTCTGGTTTGCTTCGTCCGTCGTGGGAAGCCAGACGGTGAACGTCGTTCCGCACGAGGTCGTGTCTGTCAGCTCAATGCGCCCGCCGTTTTGTTCCATGATGCTGCGGCAGACGAATAGCCCCAATCCGGTGCCCGTTTCCTTGGTCGTGAAGTACGGTTGGAAGATCCGTTCGCGCGATTCCACCGCGATTCCGTGGCCGTCGTCGCGCACGTCGATCCGCAACAGACCGGCTTCGCAGGTGGTCTTGATCTCAATCGTTCCCCCCTCTTCCGTCGCGTCCATCGCATTGAGGATCAGGTTCAGAAAGACTTGGACCAGTTGGTCGCGGACGATCATCAGGAACGGCACGTCGGGCGCGTAGGCTGTGACAATCTGTTTCCCCTTCTTCCGCTTGTAGTACTTGGCGATATTCAGCGCGACATCAAGGACCGAGTGAATGTCGCAGCGAGATCGTTCGTAGATGACGGGCCTGCTGAAATCGACCAGCTCACGCAGCGTTCGTTGAATCCGGCGAAGCTGATCGTCCACGAGCAGGAGTTTGCTGCGAGTCTCATCGTCGATGTTGCGGCGGTTGAGCAGTTGCACCAGCGAACTGATCGACGCGAGCGGGTTACCCACTTCATGCGCGATCCCCGCTGCGAGCAATCCGAACGCCGCCTGCTTCTCCTGCTGGACCAGCATCGCCTGAGACTCTTGAAGCTGCTTCGTCCGATCTTCGATGCGATGTTCGAGCAGGCTCTGGTTGTCTTGCAGTGCCACGTTGAGGTGCCTCAGCCGCAAACCGGCCCACTTCAACAACCCCGCCAGTTCGGTGCTGGCCCACGTCACCCAGCCCATGAACACAGGAGTCAAAATGAACGCGGCCACTTCATCCGTCCCCGCAATCCGCCGACTGAGAGCCAACATGCCGTAACTGACGGAGTGAAACACGAACGTGGCCCACGTCATCGCCGGTGCATAACGGATCGCGCAGACCAAGAGCGACAAAAAGTAGTAGAAGCGAAACGCGCTGAGGACTCCGCGATCAAAGTGACACAACAGCCCGATGAAGGTCGCTTCCATCAACGACACGAACAGCGGCCATTCGGATAAGAAGACTTTCCCGCGCGCACTGAACAGCGTGTCGAGCAGCGCGTAGATCGCGCCGAGCATCAGGATCGCGTTCAGGACCGCGCGGTTCGCTTCGATGCCGCCGCCGATCAGATTCACCAAGACGTAGCCGATGCAGATGCCGAACCACCGAATGCGCAGCGTGATTGACTGAGCGGCCAAGTCCCAGTTGAAGTCTTGTGTCGGCTCAAGCGGCAACGAAGTCATCGGCAGTGGACTCACAGGGAACGAATCGGGGGCAGTTGAGGGCGGCGGAGTATAGATCGGGCGGCACAGCCTCGCACCGAACGCCTTCCACGTTGTTTTCACAGGGTCAGCGCCTTTGTCAATTGCGAGTGCCACGGTGACGGAGTTTCGACGTGGCCGTGCGAGAACGTGAAGGCTGTTTCTCGTTCTCACGGCCACGTCGAAGCTCCGTGACCGTGGCACCCGATCTCCCAAATTCAAAAAGGCGTTGGACCTGTTGTTTTTACTGACTCGATTTCGAGTCGTCTCGCACCGCGGTATCCTCCCGCACATGGACCAGCCCGTGCCGCTTTCGATTCGGATCAAGACCTACCTTCGCCAGTTGGCGTTGCGGGTGGTGATCTATTTGTGCGCGTACTTTGTCATCGCGTTCGTCACCATTGGACCGATGTTCTGGTTCTGGTTTCAGGCCGTCTACGTTCAGGGACCGGTCTGGATCGCCAAGTTTTACGCGCCGCTACTGTGGCTGTGCGATCACATCGACTGGTTCAGTTGGCTGGTCAACAGCTACATCAACTGGTGCAACCGCTAGGAACGCATGTCGAGAACACCGACCGAAGCCGTCTCCACCGAGACGCTCTCTTCCCCCGCAGACGAACGCCGCGTGATGCGCTTGCTGCGCGAGTCACCGCCGATCTTGGAAATGATCTCGACCGAGACGGACTCGGGCTTGGGGCTGCAAGCGCGTCTTCGCAAGCTCTACCCGAACGACCTCGTACGTGCCGCGCTGTCGTTGCATGAGTTGCGTCTTAAGGCGAGGGGCAAGTTCTCGCGAGCCGCCGCGATGTGGTTCGACCGCAAAGGACTCGAACAGTCCACGTCGGAGGCCATCGCGCGGCACAAGGCACAACGTTTCGAGGGGCTGGTTTGGGACTTGTGCTGTGGGATTGGCGGCGATGCCATCGCGTTGGCCGAACGATGCGATGTCACGGCAGTCGATCTGAACACTACGACGTGCTTGCGGGCGGAATGGAATGCCGAGGCGTACGGAGTGGCCGCGCGGTTGAAGACGCTCGATGTCGATGTGACCAGCGTGATCGAGCAGATCGGCGCGACCGACCTGATTCACATCGACCCTGATCGGAGACCGGGAGCAGGCGGACGAGTCTCGCGCGTTGAGGACTATGAACCGGGCCTGCCCTTCCTGCACGGACTGATGGATCACTGCCGAGGAGGGGCGATCAAAGTCGGGCCGGCGAGCAACTTCGGTGGCAAGTTTGAAGCGGTCGAGATCGAACTCATCAGTCTCGATGGCGAATGCAAAGAGGCGACGATCTGGTTTGGAGGACTCGCCGGGACAGCCCCTTACCGCGCGACGGCATTGCCGTCGGGTGAGACCATCGCCGGTCATCCGCTGGAAGTTTCGGTCCCGCTCGCGCCGCTTGGTCGCTACATCTACGATCCCGATCCGGCTGTCGTCCGATCCGGCTTGGTCGATCTCGTCGCGCATCGTCACGGCTTGAAACGGCTCGACGGTGCCGAGGAATATCTGACGAGTGACTCGCTGGTGGACTCGGCCTTCGTCACGCCGTTTGAAGTTCTTGCCGATCTTCCGAACAACGAACGCGACTACCGCAATTGGCTCCGCAAGTCGGACTTCGGCCAAATCGAAATCAAATGCCGCCACATCCCGATCCAAGCGGACACAGTCCGCCGCCGCTTGCCACTTCCCGGCGATCAACCGGGCGTTTTGATCTTTGCTCGCTGCGACGGCAAAGCCCGCGCGATCTTGGGACGCCGCCAACCACGTGGGTAAATCTCATTCGCAAGACAAACGCTTGTCACGGTCATGATGTGTCGAGTGGAATCAAAAAACGGGAACACGGATCTCCGCTGATCTTCACTGATTGTGATGAGCGCAGATCAGTGACGATCAGTGTTCAAACTCTTCTTTCGCGGAGCCGGTTTTGGACAGTCATCCGTTTCGCTTACTGAGGAATCTGGGTCGGACCAGTGAAATTGTCACCGTGTTGCTCAATCACGGGTTCGGCGATCTCGTGGACCGGATCGGGTTGCGTAACTTTTGGTATCGGTGGCGGCGAGTCTTCTCACGCAAACCTGCCGAGCCGGTGCGGCATTTGAAGTTGGTCGAACGTGTGCGGCTGACGCTCGAAAGCCTTGGCCCGACGTACATCAAGTTTGGTCAGGTGATGAGTACGCGGCCGGATCTGGTTCCGCCCGAGATGCTGGTCGAACTGAAACGGCTGCAGGAGGACGTGCCACCGTTTGCCTCGGCAGCGGCGGTCGAGCGAGTCGAGCATGAGTTGGGGCGGCCCGTGGCGGAGCTGTTCGCCACGTTTGATCGAACTCCATTGGCGGCGGGATCGCTCGGGCAAGTCCATCGCGCGACTCACTTCGACGGGACGCCGCTCGCCGTCAAGATTCGTCGGCCGGGCGCAGTTCGCAACGTCGAACGCGATCTCTCGCTGATGCAAGAGATCGCGGTGTTGATCGAGCGGCACGTTCCCGAAGCGCGCATCTTCGACCCGGTCGGACTGGTCAATCACTTCGCCCGCACGATCCGCCGCGAACTGAACTTCGCGCGCGAAGGCCGCACGATGGACGAGTTGCGCCGCCTCTTTCATCAGGACGCGACCCTTTACGTGCCGCGCGTCTTTTGGGAGCTGACCACGGAGGCGGTCCTGACGATGGAGTACATCGACGGGCTAAGGCTCGATGAGGTGGTGCAGCAGGAGTCGGTCGGCTTCTCACTTCCCGAGATCGCCGCCAACGGGGCACGCATCTTCATGAAGCAGGCGTTTGAATTCGGGGTCTTTCACGGCGACCCGCATCCCGGCAACATCCGCCTGCGCCACGATGGCACGATCTGTTTGCTCGACTACGGCATGGTCGGGATGCTCGATGACCGCACGCGCGAGCAGCTTGTCGATCTCTTCGTCGCCATCAGTCAACAAGACGTGGATGCCGCCGTGAAGCTGGTGTTGCAACTGGGGGAACCGCATCGCGAGATCGACCGGCCACTGCTGCAAGTTGATATGCGCGACTTCGTGGTCAACTACTACGGCATTGAGCTGGAGCGACTGAACATTGGGCGGATGCTCTCAGACTTCGTGAGCATCCTCGCCAACCATGGCATTCGGTGTCCCGGCAGTTTGATGCTGCTCATCCGCGCACTCGTCACGCTGGAAGGGATCGGCCGGGGCCTCGATCCCGCGTTCAACTTGGCTTCGCATCTCCAGCCGTTCGTCGAGCGATTGGTCCGCGCCCGTTATCACCCTTCACGCATGGCCGAGCGATTGTGGAACGAGTCCCGGCAGATGCTGGAGTACGCGCACGACATCCCACGTCATGTGAACCGGACTCTGCGCAAGCTCAGTGAGGATGACCTGCGGATTCAGCTCGAACACCGGAATCTCGATCACTTCATTTTGGAGTTGGAGCGGTCGAGCAATCGGCTCGTGGTCGGAATGGTCGTCGCGGCGCTGATCGTCGCATCGGCTTTGATTGTGGCAGGAGGTGTCAGCACGATGTGGGTCAGCCTGCCGATCTATGTCCTCTCCAGTTTCTTGGCCGTCTGGCTGATCTTCGGCATCTTCCGCAGTGGCAGGTTGTGATGCATGCGTTTCAACTAGGCCCATCGCCTTGTTGAATCTGGATGATGGGTGCCACGGTCACGGAGCTTCGACGTGGCAGTGAGAATGAGAAACAGCCTTCGCCTGCACACACGGCCACGTCGAAGCTCCGTGACTGTGGCACCGCTAAATCGACAAAGGTGATGGCCCTGCGTTTCACCGCGTGGCTCTGCCCACGGGGAGGAAGTGCCGGTAACATTTCGCCTCCGCTCAAACTCATGTTTATGGAAGAACCTTCATGCTGACGGAACGTGCCAGCGGCATTCTTGTTCACCCGACCTCGTTTCCTACGCGCTTTGGCATCGGTGATCTCGGGCCGAGTGCGGATGAGTTTCTCGAATGGCTGGCGGCTGCGGGACAACGCTGTTGGCAGGTCTTGCCGCTCTGTCCTGCCGATGCGGGCGGATCGCCGTATCAGTCGGCTTCGAGCTTCGCGGGTAACCCGCTGCTCATCAGTCCCGAGTTGCTCGCACGCGACGGCCTGCTGACGGAGGCCGAACTCAACGAAGCTGCCGTGCCCGAGAGTGAGTTCGCGCTGCGTGTGGACTTCCAGCAGGCGAGCACTCGCAAACGGCGGCTGCTCGAACGGGCGGCGCAACGCCTGAGAGACCTTCCCGCGACGCACCCGCTGCACGGCGAGTTGCTTCAGTTCGTCGATCAACATCGCGATTGGCTGGAAGGTCACGCGCAGTTCATGGCGGCGAGTGAAGCCAACGGTGGCGCGTCCTGGCCCACGTGGTCCATCGCGGCGACGCAGGTTCCTTTCACGATCCCGCCTGAGCTTAGCGATCGAGTTGCCGTCCACCTGACGCTGCAATTCTTCTTCTTTCGACAGTGGCAGCGTCTGCGAGACCGCGCTCGGCAACTGGGCATCCAGATCATCGGCGACATCCCGATCTATGTCTCGCACGACAGCGCCGATGTCTGGGCCAACCGCTCGCTGTTCCAGTTGGACGAACGAGGCCGCTCGACGCGCGTGGCCGGTGTTCCGCCCGACTACTTCGCCGCGACCGGACAACTCTGGAACAACCCGCTCTACGACTGGGCCGCGATGGAACGCGACGGATATCGCTGGTGGATTCACCGATTGCGAGCGTCGCTGCAACTCGTGGATTTCGTGCGGCTGGATCATTTCCGTGGGTTTGAAGCGTTCTGGTCGGTCGCTGCGGGCGAACCCACCGCGATGAATGGCGAATGGGTTCCGGGACCGAAAGATTCTTTGCTGACCTCGTTACGAACAGGACTGGAGCGTGATCGCGATGGAATGCGAGGCTCGGTGGACTCGCGCCAGCCGCTGCCGACCAATGACTTGAACGACAGTTTGGATCGCGGCCTGCCGATCATCGCCGAAGACCTCGGCATGATTACGGAAGAGGTTCACGCGCTACGTCGTCGTCATAAACTGCCTGGTATGAAGGTCTTGCAGTTCATGTTGCCGGGCGAAGCGTGGGACAACACGCGAGTCGAGGACTTTGAACCGAACTCGGTCGTTTACACGGGAACGCACGATAACGACACGTCGCTCGGTTGGTTTCGTGCGGACGTTTTGCCTCACCACGAGAAGCTCGACCGGCTGCGGCGCTATGTGCCGTGTGACGAATCCCGTTTCGCGTGGGAGTTTATTGAGTTCGCGTGGCGATCCGGTTCCAACATCGCGATCGCTCCCTTGCAGGATGTCTTCTCGCTCGACTCCTCCGCCCGCATGAACAAGCCGGGAACGTCGGGCAACACCACGACGAACTGGCAGTGGAAATACTCGCCGGGAATGCTCACGGACGATCTGAAAGTGCGTTTGGCGGAATTGACACGCACCTCCGGAAGGTGACGCGGGCTGGAAGTTGCGAATGTCTATGCGAAAGCAGCAACGGTTTGCTTTCGCGATGCGGTGGCTCTTCTTAGAATCCCGCCCGTTGTCGTCATCCGTGTTTTATGCTGTTGCGGTTTTGCAGGTCACGATCATGCCCAAGCTCATTCTGCTCCAAGAAGGTCAAACGATTCCGTTCGAGTTGACGGTCGATGAGACGGTCATCGGGCGTCACCCGGAGTGTACGTTTCAGATTAACTCGAACATGGTCTCACGCAAGCACGCCAAGGTGGTGAAGACCGCTGACGGCTATGCGATTGAAGACATGGGGAGCGGCAACGGCACGTTCGTCAACAGCAAGAAAATTGAGGGACAGACGTCGCTCGCCAATGAGGACCGCATCAAACTGGGGCCGATGCTGCTCCGGTTTGAAGGGGCTGTCGCAGCACCGAAGCCAGCATCCGCGCCCGGACCGGCCGCAGCTGCTGGCCGGCCCTCCACACCCGCCGCCGACATGAATGTCGATCTGAGCGAGGGCGAGGAAGACACGGCGACCATCATGGGAATGGCCGAACGCTCGACGGGCTTCGGCAAATTGGAAGTCAACTCGACCGCCAAGCTGAAGGGTGTCCTCGACATCAGCCGCGCGCTGGCGGGCACGTCAGACTTGGATGCCCTCCTGCCGAAGATCCTCGACACGCTGTTCAACATCTTCCCGCATGCCGATCGCGGCTGCATCCTGTTCAAGGATGAAGCGACCGGCAAGATGATTCCCAAGTCGATGAAGCATCGCCGCGCGGGAGACGATGAAACCGTCAAGTTGAGCCGCACGATTTTGAAGTCGGTGATGGAAGAGAAGACCGGCATCCTGTCGGCCGATGCGGCGAGTGACTCGCGATTCAATGCGAGTGAGTCGATCGCCAATCTGACCATCCGCTCGATGATGTGCGTCCCGTTGCTCAGCCTCGCCGGTGAGCCGATGGGGATCATCAACATCGACACGCAGAACGCCTTCAACCAGTTCGGCCCCGAAGACCTCGACCTGCTGATGGCCATCGCCGGTCAGGCGGCCATGTCCTATGAACAGGCCAAGCTGCTCGTCACGGCCATGGAAAAGCAGAAGCAAGATAAGGAAATGAACATCGCCATGGGCGTTCAGCGCTCGCTGCTCCCCACCGACCTGCCCAAGCCCGACGGTTGGGAAATCTTTGCGTCGTACGACACGGCTCAGGCGGTGGGCGGCGACTACTACGATGTCTTCGAGATGGAAGACGGTGCCAAAATCTGTCTGGCCTTCGGCGATGTGGCTGGCAAGGGCGTCCCCGCTTCGCTCGTGATGTCGCGCATCGCGACGGTCGTCACCAACGTGATGACGTTCGTCAAAGATGTCGGCGAAGCGATCAACCGTATCAACGACCAGATGTGTACTCGCGCCATCGAAGGCCGCTTTGTCACGTTCGTGCTGATCGTGTTTGACGTGAAGACGGGTGACATGACGATCGGCAACGCCGGGCACATGCCGATCATGATTCGCAAGATCGACGGAACGATCGAGGAGTTCGGTGAAGAGGCGGTCGGCGTGCCGATCGGTGTCGTGGAAGGCTTCCCCTACGACGTACTCACACGCAACATCGTCCAAGGTGAAACGATCGTGATCTATACCGACGGTGTCAGCGAAGCGATGAACGCCAGCAGCGACCTGTACGGCGTCGATCGACTCCGCGGACTCATGGCTGCCAGCCAGGGAGGCCACGCCGACGACCTCGGCAAAACAATCCTCGCGGATGTCCGCAAGTTCGCCAACGGCCACCCACAAAACGACGACATCACCATCATGGTCTTCGGCCGGAAGTAGCCGAGCAGCAGTCCACGCCTCACTAGCCCGACGCGCAAGCGAGTGCTTCGCGTTCAATTTTGGTCAACCCTTTAAACTCCTCCGGAGAACGTCGGAGTGAAGGCCATCCAACGGGACCGATCCGTGATGGAATGCAAAGCCCTTGCTTGCTTGCGCGTCGGGCTAGTGAGGGCGATCCTGAGCCTCCTTCACATACAGGACGGCCGCCTCCAAACCCGTTTCGTCGTTCAAATATCTCGTGCTTCCCCCTTCCGTCCACCAACGCTGACGGGCAATCAACTTGGGTGCGGATTGCGCCTTCTGCTCTTTTAATCGCCGAGTACACCAACTCTTGAATTGCTCCATCACATTATCCGGATTGAGAAACGCGGCCACGACAACATGGACATGATTCGTTCGGCAATTGACAGCGTATGACTCCCAGCCGCGAATGTGGCAGCGATCGCGGATTGTCTGTTCGACGATTTGCCGCTGCGCCGAGTCCAGCACGCAAGGTGTCTCCAGCAAGCGTTGTCGTTTGTGAAGTTCTTCGTCCGGTTGTTGATGGCCCTTTTTCTCCTCGACCCAGCCACGTTTGTCACCACGCAGCCACGTTCCATACGTCGTCCAAGTGAGAAAGTATGCGAGTGGTTCGGACATGTGGCATTCCTCGAAACGATCTTCCGTAACAAGCCCGACGCGGAAGCGAGGGCGAACCGCGATTGAGCGCGAAGCCCTCGCTCGCGCGTCGGGCTTGTTAATCGAGTCACCCCTTCGTGATGGTCTCGTCGAGATTCAGAATCAGGCTCATCACGGCGGTCCATGCGGCGAGGTCGGGTTCGTGGAGGGACTCGTTGCGGGGGGAGTCGCCGTGCGAAAGAAGTGCCTTCGCGCCGGCGGGGTCTTGTTGGTACTTGGCCAGTCGTTGTTGATAAGCCTTCAGCAGGACGGCCGTCTCGGTGGGAGTCGGCGTGCGAGAAATGGCGAGGCGAAAGGCGAAGGTGAGCCGTGATGTCGTTGACTCGCCACCTTCGAGCATCGCGCGTTCCGCCAGTTTGCGGGCGGCTTCGAGGTACGTCGGGTCGTTCATCAGGACGAGAGCCTGTAGCGGCGTGTTGGTTCTCGACCGGCGCGACGTGCAGACTTCGCGTTCGGGGGCGTCGAACGTGTTGAGGCCCGGCGGCGGACAGGTCCGTTTCCAGAACGTGTACATGCTCCGGCGATAGAGGCCCTCACCCTTGTCCTGCTTGTAGACGGTCCCTTCGTAGTCGGCTCCCACCGCGACATCGTCCCACAAGTTGGCGGGCTGATAGGGCGAGACGCTCGGCCCGCCGAAGTGGTCGCTGAGTAATCCGGCCACGGACAACGCGTTGTCTCGAATGGTCTCGGCTTGCAATCGGAAACGCGGCCCGCGCGCGAGCAGCTTGTTCGCCGGATCGCGCTCTTGAAGTTCCCTCGTCACGCGGGACGACTGTCGGTATGTGGCCGAGGTGACGATGAGGCGGTGGAGGTGCTTCGAGGACCAAGCGAGAGGGGAAGAGGGGGAGACAGGGAGAGAGGGAGAAGACGCATTGAGCAAAACTCTTTCTCCCCATCTCTTGGTCTTCCCCTCTCCCTCTTTGAACTCCACCGCCAGCCAATCGAGCAACTCCAAATCACTCGGCCATTGGCCTTGTGAGCCGAAGTCTTCCACCGTTTCGACGAGACCCGCGCCGAAGAACTGGCTCCAAGCTCGGTTCACGGCGACGCGGCTCGTCAGCGGATGGTTTGGCGCGAGCAGCCACTGCGCGAGGCCGAGTCGATTGCGCGGCGCGTCCTTGGGGAACGGCGGCAGACTGGCTGGGACATCGGGCAGGACTTCGTCGGCCGGTGCGTCATACTGGCCTCGTTTGAGGACAAACGTCTTGCGAGGCGCGGGCATCTCCTGCATGACCATTGCCGAGGGGAACGCCTTTTCGAGATCGGCCCGCTGTTTGTCGTTGTCGGCCCGCTCTTTGACGAGACGCTGATAATCGGCGTCGGATCGGGTGAGGTGTGCCTTCACGATGATCTGCGTCTGTTCGGCGGTGCGCTTGTCGGGTCCGATGGCTAACAGGTCGCGCAGGCTGTCTGACTCGGAGACAGCACTTAATTCCTCGGCCGTCAGTTCGCGGTCGTAGATGCGGACCTCGTCGATCAGCCCTCGAAACGGTGCGCCGTTAGTGCGGCGTCCGATGCGGAGCGGCTTTGTCGTCTTGGGCGATGCGGTGAGGAGGTTGTTCGTGATCTCAACGTCCACACGCTTGCCGTCGATGTAGAGTTTGAAGCCCTCGGCCTTGGATGAACCGTCGTACGTCGCGAAGACGTGCGTCCACTTGCCGACCGAGACTTCGGTCTTCGACACGACGTGCAGCGCTTCGTCCGGCCAGCGGTGGACAAGATGTGCCGTCAACTTGCCGCCGACCAGCAGTAGGTCGTATCCGCGATGGGCCGCCGCGTCGTCCATGCGCGAGAGGACTGTCGCCGCATCCTTGTCCGCGACGTTGACCCACGCCCCGAATGAAAACTTGTCCGTCCGATCGAAGTTCGCGAGGTCTCCCGCTTCGACGTGCGTGTTCCCGTCGAACTTGATCGCTCCGTCGAGTTTGCCCGCCACCCACTCGGCCTTTCCGACGATTTGGCCTTTGCGTGTCGGATCTCGCTGCTCGGCGAGTTCGCTCCCCGTCGTCTCGTTCAGTGTCCAATGGAGGAGCGGTGTCGGAGCGGCTCCGCCCGATGAAGCGACTTCGCGCAGCTTCGGCTCCCACTCGGGCATCGTCTCGGTCGCGCGGGTGATGCTCTGCTTGAGCGTGTCGTCGAGCGACGCGAGTTGTTTCGACAAGGCGGTCTGTCGTGAGAGTTGCTCGGGTGTGGGAGCCTTGATTGTCGGCTCGGCATTGCCGACGCGACCCGCTTCCCCCTGTTCGTTGAGTTGGTTGAAGAAGGCGAAGAACTGGTAGTACTCGCGCTGCGTGAGCGGGTCGAACTTGTGATCGTGACAGCGGGCACAGCCCAGCGACAGCCCCATCAGGATCGTTGCGGTCGTGTGGACGCGATCGGCGACGTATTCGACGCGATACTCCTCGGGGATGATTCCTCCTTCGGAGTTGATGACGTGGTTGCGGTTGAAGCCCGTCGCGATTCGCTGGTCGAGCGTCGGGTTCGACAGCAGGTCTCCGGCAAGTTGCTCGGTGACAAACTGATCGAACGGCATCCCGCTGTTGAAGGCGTTGATCGTCCAGTCTCGCCACCGCCACATGTAGCGGGTCGTGTCGTTGTTGAAGCCGTGCGTGTCGGCATAGCGGGCCGCATCGAGCCAATCGAGCGTCATCCGTTCGCCATAACGCGGCGAAGCCAACAACCGGTCGATGAGCTGCTCGTAAGAATCGGGCGCGGTGTCGGAGAGGAACTCATCCACTTCGCCAATCGTCGGCGGGACGCCGGTCAGATCGAGCGTGACTCGGCGAATCAGCCGCTCTTTTTCAGTCGCAGGCGACGGCGCAAGGCCCTCGCGCTGGAGTCGCGCGAGGACAAAGTTGTCGATCGCGTTACGAGGCCACTCGGCACGCTCCGTAGGATGGGCACTCTTGCCCGTCCTGTCTTCCGCTTCGCTCGAATGGACGGGCAAGAGTGCCCATCCCACAGGGGGAATCCCCGGCCGCTTTGGCGCGACGAATGACCAGTGCGGCTGGTACTCGGCCCCTTGCTCGATCCAGCGCTTCAACAGTTCGATCTGCCGGACCGTCAGCGTCTTGCCACTGTCCGCGGGAGGCATTTGCTCGGTCGGATCGGCGGCCACAATGCGGCGAGCTAGCTCACTTTCACCGAGCTTCCCCGGAACGAGAGCCATCGCACCCGATGCCAGCTTCATTTTTGCCTGCTCGGCCACATCAAGTCGCAGGCCCGCCTGTCGCGTCTTTTCGTCGGGACCATGACAGGCAAAGCAGTTGTCCGACAGGATCGGCCGGATGTCGCGATTGAACTCAACGGTCTGATCGGCGGCGAAGAGCAACGTTCCAACGGGTGCCGCGAGCGAAAGACAGACGAGTGTAATGAAGTGGCGAGTCATGAAGGATCGAGTCCAGTCGAAAAGTCTCGGGGGCAAACGCAGCGGAAATGGAACGAAGGCTACGAACGAAACCCGCTTAGGATTCAGTGCGAAACAGCGTCCTGCTTGTTCCTTCCCCTCGGCGGGGAAGGAACAAGCACGGAAGGCGGGGAGTAATTTTGAGCCAGTTCCGGCATGGTTCAACTGGAGGTCATCGCCAAGCAGAAGCCTCCTCACCCGAACCCTCTCCCCGCAAAGCCGGGGCGAGGAAACCGGAGAAGACAACTGATACCCAAAGCCACACCTGTTTGAACCAAGCCCAAGTTTCTTATGACGCCGGAGCAGGCAGCGCCGCACGCGCGTCGTCATTTCGCTGCGGGGCATCGGAGGTGTCCGCACCGAGGGCTTGACCAATGATGCGGTCGGTCACGGCGTCCAAGTAAGTCTTCAATATTTCAGAGAATTGCTGAAACTCGGGCCAAAGTGTTTGATCGACGAATGACGCGGGGACTTTGGCCACAACCGTCGTGTGCCGCTGTCGTCGATAGCGATAAGGCTCGATCCCGTATCTCCGCATCAGTGCCAGCATCAGCTTGCGGGACCAAGCATCTTGCAGGGTAAAGGTGTATTCGACCGGTGGATCGCTCTGGCGAAACCCTTCCAAACGAGCCTTGATCTGGTCCATCGCGTTCGCGGCCGCATCGCGTTCGCCCTGTGCGTAAGCCCCCGCGAAAAGCGCTTCCAGTTTTTGGAGCTTCTGAAGCAGTCGCTCTTCTTCCGTCATGTGGCCTCCCTGTTTGAGGCATCTGTTGATGTCCCCACTGGCGATCCCATCAACACCAACCCGAAGCGTGAGCGAGGACGGGTACTGCTCGACTCTCCTCCTCGCTCACGCTTCGGGTCGGTGTTGTTCATGGACAAGTTCTAAGCGATCAGCCGACGGAATCAATGCCCGTCGATCGAAGAGCTGACGTTGCCGACGCCGCACACTCAATCGGATTCTGGGCCGAGTGCGGCTACGATGTGGCTGCCGATGATCGAGCAATCCGCCTACGATCGTCACATGGATATCCAAACAAGCGACCCCGCCGGGCTGGTCCCGGTGGCTCGCGGGTTTTTGCACTACTTGTCGTGCCGATTCGCGTGAATCGGCGAGTAGTGCAAAAGCCTGAATCCACCGGAGCCAGCCCGGTGGGGTTCGCTCGTTTGAGGACGGTCTGTTGCTCTGGCAGATGTTGGGACTGATATCGAAGGGCGATCCCTTGGAGGAAAGAGTGCTGAGGCTGCTTTACAAACTGAGTTCCAAGCCGCCTGCCGCCGCGTTGGAACGGGAGGCCGATCATGGCCAAGCGTGAATCGGGGAGGTGGGGTCGCGCGGTGGTCTGGCTGTTGTTAGCGATTGTTGCGGCGGTCGTGATCGGCGTGGGGACGGGCGTGTTGCCGTGGCTCGGCGATTCGTCGGCGCAGAACTCTCTGGCACCTGCGGTCGCGCTGACGCATGTTGGGGCGTGGGGGCGATTGGCTCCGCGCGGTGATGTTCGTTCGCTGGCGGCACCGTCATCGACCGACGGCGTGCGGATCGCGAAGTTGAATGTGACCGAGGGGCAACGCGTGGCCGAGGGCGAAGTGATCGCGGTACTCGACTCGCACGAACGGCGCGTCGCAGCGGTCGCACACGCACAGTCGCTGCTGGCTCTGGCCGAAGCGAAGCTCGAACAAGTCCGCACTCCGTCGAAGCCGTCCGAAATCGTGGCTCAAGAGGCGTTGATCGCGCGGCACGAGTTGGAGCTGTCTCAGGCCGAGGCCGACTTCAAGCGCGAGGACGCGCTGAGTCAAAGACAGGCGGGTGTGCAGTCGATGCTGGAACAGGCGAAGCTCAAGTGGAACCAAGCGGTGCAGAACAAGCGGCAGTCCGAGGCTCAGTTGGAGTCCTTGAAGACGCCGCGACCGACCGACGTGCTGGTCGCCGAACGGCAGGTAGACGAAGCGCGGGCGGTAGTCAAACAATTTGAGGCGGACCTCGCGGTCACCGAGATTCGTTCGCCATCGGCCGCGACCGTGCTGCGGGTGCATACTCGCGCGGGCGAAAAAGTCGGCGATCAAGGAGTCGTCTCGATTGGTGACATCGATCAGATGTATGCCATCGCGGAAGTTTATGAAGCGGACCTCGCGCGGCTGGCGATCGGACAGTCGGCTCGCGTGCGCATCCCGACCTTGAAACTGGAAGTCGCCGGGACGATCGAACGATTGGGCTTCGTCGTGCAGAGAAAAGATGTCTTCAACATCGATCCCGTCGCTGACACCGATGCCCGCGTAGTCGAGGTCTGGGTGAAACTCAGTTCGGATGTCCCGCAGGCAGTCAGGCAACTCTCGAACGCGCGGGTCGAGGTCATCATTGATGTGAGCGAGGCGGGCGATCAGCGCGAAGGACGTAGGATGGACGCCTCGTCCGTCCGTCACGAGCCAGTTCGTCCAGAGCCGACTCACGCGAACGAGGCCCCCTGATGCCGCGTGACTTGCCCATCGCCTGGCTTCAGCTCACGCAGTCCAGGGCCAAGTTTGTGGTTGCCGTGACGGGGGTCGTGGTCTCCGTGTTGCTGATGTGGATGCAGCTCGGATTCCTCGACGCCCTCTATCGCAGCGCCACGTCGATCGCCCGACATCTGCACGGCGACCTGGTGCTACTCAGCCCGAGTACCAAGACGTTCATGCAGCTCGAGCCGTTCGCCAACCGCCACATCGCGCGAGGACTCGGGCATGACGGAGTCGATCGCGTTTACGCCCTTTACGTCGGCATGGCAATGTGGAAGAACCCGTGGAACGGTGAGAAGCGGCGGCTGTTTGTGTTTGGCATGGAGCCGGACTACGCGGTGTTTGAAGCACCGGGTTTGGAAGACGTGTTGCACACGACGCTCGCGCCGGATGCCGGAATCTTCGACATCGCATCGCGGCCCGAGTTCGGTCCCGTCGGAGCGGCCTTTCGCAAAGGGAAGCCAGTCGTGGCTGAGATCAATGGCCGCCAGATTCGGATCGCGGGGGTCACCACCATCGGCGCGGGGTTTCAGGCCGACGGCAACTTCGTCACCAGCACCGCCAACTATCTGCGGATCATGAACGACCCGCGATCAGGGACCGTTCACGTCGGCGTATTGAGGTTGAAGCCGGGCGTCGATCATCGTCAGGTCCAACGAGACCTCGCCGCGATGTACGGCAGCGAGATCACCGTGCTCACTACGGACGAGTTGGTGCTGCGCGAGTATGCGTTCCTCACGAAGACCGCACCGATCGGCTTCGTCTTCACCTTGGGGACGATCGTCGGTTGCGTCATCGGTTTCGCCATCGTCTATCAAGTGCTGTACACGGACATCTCCAACCACCTCCCACAGTTCGCAACGCTGAAGGCGATGGGCTACACGGATCGCTATCTGGCGGGCGTCGTCGTGCAAGAGGCGTTGATTCTGGCGGGAACCGGCTTCATTCCGGGGTCGCTCTTGGCGATGTGTCTGTTCGGCGTCGCCAAAGCCGCGACGATGCTGCCGATGTTCGTGACGTGGGATCGCGCGATCGAAGTGTTTGTCATGACGTTCGCCATGTGTACGGTCTCGGGGCTGCTCGCCATGCGGCGTTTAAAGGCCGCCGATCCCGCTGAGATTTTCTAGAAGAAACGGCACTTATTAGCCGCCTGTCCAAGAACGACTCCGCTGTTTGTCTCCGTTCACTCGTCGAAAGGGCCTTCTTTCGCAGAGCGAAAGACGACACTGTATTTGGATGAGTTCTAAGGCGAACGGCAAGACTTGTCTGACTCACACCAACCCGCAGTGTGAACGAGGGCGAAGTCGATCGACGCCCTCGTTCACACTGCGGGTTGGTGTATCTCGGGTAAATCGTTTCTTGCCGGTCGTCTAAGGAACTGGCTCGAAACAACGTCCTCGTTTAACCGCAAGCCAAAGTTGAGCGCCGAGGGGTGACTCAGGGCCTCAGCTGCGTCCGGCGACATCGGGCGACATGCTGCTCAATGACGATTCGCTTTACGAGGAGTACGCGCGGCTCAAACAAGAACATCGGTTACGTCCCGCAAGACGACATCATTCACCGCGACCTGACGATTCATCAGGCCCTAACGTACGCGGCACGATTGCGGCTACCGCCGGACGTGAATGCCGAGGATCTGAACCATGTCATCGACGACACGCTCGAAGCCCTCGATCTGACTCATCGCCGTCAGGTGAAGATCGGGATGTTGAGTGGTGGCCAACGCAAACGAGTCAGCGTTGGCGTCGAGCTGCTCAGCCGACCGGGCGTGAACTTTCTCGATGAGCCAACGTCGGGACTCGATCCCGGCACCGAGTCGAAGCTGATGAAGCTGTTCCGCCGATTGGCCGATCAGGGATCGCACGATCGTCTGCACGACGCATGCCATGGAGAACTTCGACCTCTTTCACAAGATTGTGGTCCTCGCGCCGGGCGGTCGGCTGGCCTATTTCGGTCGGCCTCAGAAAGCGACGGCGTTCTTCGGCATTGAAAAAATCTGCGATCTCTACGACCGCATGGAGGAGCAGATTCCCGAAGGCTGGCAAACGCAGTACTGCCAGTCGAAGCCGTTCGCAGAACATGTCGCGCCTGTGGAAGAAGTGCTGTTGGACGATCATTTATTTGCGCCGTCTGAGCGGGGCGGCGTCAGCCCCCTGGCTCTTGGGCGTCAGCCCGTGCGCAGTGCGGGCGAAGAACCGGGGGCCTTACGGCACCCCGCTCAGAGAGAGTCTGCAGAGGGAATGTCTGCTCAGAGGAACCAATCATTAGACATCGTGTTTGGCCTCCGTCAGTGCGGGACGTTGATCGGTCGTCTCGCGCGGTTGCAGTGGGCGGATCGCACGAAGCTCGGCGTGATGTTGGCACAGCCGCTCGTCATCCCGGCGCTGATCTGCTCCGTCTGTCGCGAGTGGCCGACGATCGACTTCTTACTCGTGGTCTCGGCACTGTGGTTCGGATGCCGCGGCGCGGCTCAATAAATCGTGAAGGAACGCGCGATCTATCGCCGCGAACGGATGGTCAACCTGCGGCTGGATGCGTATCTGTTCAGCAGGCTCCTGCCGCTGATGCTGCTCACTGCCGTGCAAGTGGCCTTCATGCTGGCCACGGTCTGGCTGATGGAGGAATCGCAGGGGTCGTGGGCGGGCCGGTTGCTCGCGATGCTGTTGGCGGCGTGGAATGGCGTCGGGATCGGGCTGCTGATCTCGGCCGTGGCGACGAACGGCGACAAAGCGATGTCGGTCGTGCCGTTGACTCTCATTCCGCAGATCGTGTTGGGTGGAGTCCTGGTCGCAATTCCCGACATGAACGACGGGACGAATTTCGTGTCGTCGGCCGCTTCGTCGCGCGGGGCGACCCGAGCGTGCGAGGTCTCGATGTTTGAGGGCAAGACAATCAACACCGACCTCATGAAAGAGAGCCATCTCCGTCCGTTGTGGTGCCTGTACCCGGACGACCCATTGAACACGGCCGAGGGCCGCGTCAAGTTTTTGGAGAAGCACAACGACAAGCCGGTCGAGCGGAGCCGCCAGTATTGGGAGTCGCTGGCCGTGATGGCGGGATTCTTGCTCGTCCTCGCGCTGGCCACCACAATCGCGCTGAGGATGCAGGCCACGTTGAAGTGCAAGTCAGCGGAATCATGGAATGATGCAGATCACGCTCACCGTCACGACCGGCCCACATGCGGGGGGCGAGTTTACGTTCGACGGTCACGACAACTTTATCGTCGGTCGATCTAAGGCATCGCAGTTTCGGCTCCCGTCCAAGGACTAGTTCTTCTCACGCAATCACTTTCTCGTTGAGGTCAATCCGCCGCTCTGCCGGTTGCTCGATCTGAACAGCACCAACGGGACGCTCGTCAACGGGAAGCAGGTCGCGTCAGTCGAAGTTGCACGATGGCGATTCGATTGAAGCTGGCGACACCACGATTCGCGTGAGCTTGGTTATGCCCCTCGTTGCCTCGGTTTCAACCTCACGGCTAGCGGCCTGTTGAAAAACTCGAGGGATGTCCCCTTCCGTTTTGAGGCGGTTGCGCTAATCTGCGCTGCGTTCGAATTCGGTGCGAGCGGGGAGGGTTGGGATGGCGATGGGTCGGCGGGGCGGTGGGGGTGGCGAGCAGCAGTTGGAGATGTTTGTGCACACGTGCGAACTGAGGTCGGGATCGACGCACGTGTTTTATGAGCGGCTCAACGCGTTGCTGCGGGAGGGCGTGTTTGATGCGTGGCTCGAAACGCTGTGCGAGGACTCTTAGGCCGAGGGCGGGCGGCCGTCGATTCCGCCGGGCGTTTACTTTCGGATGCTGTTCGTGGGGTACTTCGAGGACATCACGTCGCGGCGCGGGATCGCGTGGCGGTGCCACGACAGGTC
>Ga0114966_10001874_pt1 | contig 19114 bp, 19 predicted proteins | sample M_130207_XF_Meta_FD_87029 | JGI IMG/M metagenome (GOLD analysis project Ga0114966, IMG submission 87029) | Freshwater microbial communities from Lake Montjoie, Canada to study carbon cycling - M_130207_XF_MetaG | ecosystem: Environmental > Aquatic > Freshwater > Lake | place: Lake Montjoie...
CCACGGTCCGGCTGAAGCCGGACACTACGCGAGACACGTTGTCGTCGCGCCTGGCTGCTGTAGTGTCCGGCTGTAGCCGGACCAAAGAGGCGAAGCGGCTGTTGTAGTGTCCGGCTTTAGCCGGACCTGGACACCCGGGGGCCGCGCCCCGCACATGGAGATCTGTTGTGACCGAACGACCGTTACTGATTCTCGGAGCCGGCACCTTTGCCGTGGAGGCGCTCGAAGCCGCCGAACTCTCGGGCCGCACCATCTGCGGCTTTCTCGTGTCGTCGGCGAACGACCGCACGGCGCCGACGCTCGAGCGGTTACCGGTGTACGTGCCGGACGACCTGCCGTTCACGCCTGCCGACGTGGTGTGTGTCGCCGGCATCGTCTCGACGAAGCGCCAGGCCATCGTCGATGCGGTGGAGGCGCGCGGCTTCACGTTCGTCGTGGTGAGGCATCCCGCCGCCATCGTGTCGCCGCGCGCCCAGGTGGAACCCGGCGCGTTCATCGGGGCCGGCGCCATCGTCTCGGCACATACGCGCGTGGGGCGCCACGTCATCCTCAACCGCGGGGCGAACGTCGCCCACGACGTCGAACTCGGGGCGTTCGCGACGGTCGGCCCGAACGCCGTGATTGCGGGCGCGGTCACCGTCGGCGCGCGCGCGTGGATAGGGGTCGGCGCGGTCGTGCGCGATCACCTGGCGATCGGCGAAGGGGCCGTCGTCGGCGCCGGCGCACTCGTCGTGAAGCCGGTTGCCGCCCACACGCTCGTCGCCGGTTCGCCCGCCGCCGTGGTCCGCGAGGGCGTGGATGGACTCTGACTTCTCACTTCTTCCTGAGTTCTTCTCTCCCATACACTTCGCGATAGGTCTTGATCGCTTCGTCTTCGGACGGCAGGCGCAGGCCGTCGGTGAAGCGGTTCATGAAGCTGAAATTGCAGGTCTGCAGCAGCACTTCAAGCGCGCCGACCTCCTGGAATGTCTTCTTCACCAGTGCGTAGTCAGCGTCGGTCACGGTCGACGGGCTCGCCGTCAACGTGCGCGCGAACACCACCGCCGTCCGCTCGCGCGGCGTCAACGCGCTGTCGTCCTTTTCCATCGCCAGCAGCTTGGTCGGGTCAACACCCAGGCGCCGCAGGCCGACGACCTGATGAATCGTGCAGTAGCGGCAGCCGTTGGCCATCGACACTGCGAACGACACCTGCAGCAGGATGTCGCGCCCGACAGACGAGTCGCCATTGGCAGCGCCGAACTGACGCCATGCCTCGGCCAGCGCCGGCACGCGGTACATCGCGCGCTGTGAGTTCGCCATGCCGATGCCGAGTCCCGCGTTGCCGGCGACGGGGCGACGGGCCGTCTGCAGCAGCGACCCGCTGCCCTCGATCTCCGCGTCGGAGAGCAACGCTACGCGTGGCGGCGTCCGATCGCGCGTCCACGCCGGCGCCGCGGCCGGCTTCTGTGCGGCGTCGAGCACCCACGGCTCCACCGGCAGGCCCAGCCCGTCCACCATGCGCGTGAAGTAGTTGAAGACGCAGACGGTGAACGTCAGCTCGACGATCTCCGAGTCGCTGTAGTAGCCGCGCAGTTGCCGGAACTCGTCGTCGGTCATCCCGTGGATGTCCTGCGTCTGCAGTTCGGCCCAGCGCAGCGCGAGGCGGTCTGCCGGAGCCAGCTGCTCGAGCTGGTTCGCCCGCAACCGCGCAAGCAGCGCGTCGCCGTCTGGCCCGGTGTTGCGCAGCAGGCGCGCCAGATGGACCGCGCCGTAGGCGCTGCGGTTCACCTGCGCGATGCGCGTCGCCATCGCCAGTTTCAACGCCGGCGACAGCGTGCCGCCGTAGGCAAACGTCCTGATAAGGTGGGCGAACGGCTTCACGATGGCCGGCTTCACGGCCAGCGCGCGCAGATAGTTCGGCACGCGGCCGCTGCCGGCCGGTTCGAACGATTCGATACCGCGGAAGGCGTCGACCGATGCGGAGAGCGGCAGGCGAGCCTGCCGGGTCGTTCGTGCACGGGCCTGCGCCTCGAGTTCGGCCAGCGTCGCGATCGGCGCCGGCGCGGCGGCGACGGGACGAACACACGGAGCGCTGAGACAGATCAGCGCAAGGATCGACGACGCACGGAACAGGTTCACAGAAGCGCTCCCAGGCAAGAGAGTGACGGCTGTGAAGGATCGGCTGCGGTGAATCCCCCGTCAATAGCCCGTTTCTATTAGGCCGTCCGGCTGACCGGCTGTCGCTCCGCCCCCCTGACCGTCGTCCGGCCCTGGTTTTCGGCTACAGTGTCGGGGCGCTGCCCTGACGCAGCCCCACTTCACGGAGAGTCGAAAAGATGAACGACGTGGTGCGTACGCTTGCCGCACTTGGCCTGGCCATCGGCGGCGGTTCCGCGATGCTTGCGGCGCAGGGGCAGGGCACCGCCGCGGCGCAGGTGCACATCGAGGCGGCCCGCAAGGCGGCCGGCACCGAGCACATGGCGGTGTTCGAGCGAACCTGCAATGCGCTGATACCACCGCCGCGCTCGACGGCTGCGGCCCCGCCGCGCCCATCCGGTCCGCCGGCGCGCGATTCGTGGTACGCGGAACCGGCGAAGGTGTTCGACAACCTCTACTTCCTCGGCCAGTCCGAGTACTCCTCGTGGGCGGTCACCACGTCGCAGGGCATCATCATCATCGACGCCATCTACGACTACTCGGTCGAAGCCGAGGTGGTGGACGGCATGAAGAAGCTGGGGCTCGACCCGGCGCAAATCAAGTACGTCATCGTCAGCCACGGCCACGGCGATCATTCGGGTGGCGCGAAGTTCCTGCAGGACCGCTTCGGAGCGCGGGTCATCCTGTCCGCGGAAGACTGGGACCTGCTCGACAAGTCGCGCAATAACCCGAACGCGCAACCGGCGCCGCGCCGCGACATGGTGGCGACCGACGGCATGAAGCTGACGCTCGGTGATACTACGCTCACGATGTACATCACGCCCGGGCACACGCTCGGCACGATCTCCACGCTCATCCCGGTGAAGGACAAGGGGCAGACGCACCTGGCTGCCGCCTGGGGCGGCACGGCGTTCAACTGGGTGGCCGGCCCCGCCGCCTACATCACGCCGGAGCGTCCCTCGAAGTTCTGGTTCGACACGTACATCAAGTCGGCCGAACGCTTCCGCAACATCGCATCGGCGGCGGGTGCCGACATCATCATCGCGAACCATACCAACTTCGACGGCACCAAGACGAAGTTGCCGGCCCTGGCGAAGCGCACGGGCAGCCAGAAGAATCCCTACGTCATCGGCAAGGAAGGCGTCCTGCAGTACATGACGGTGGTGGACGAATGCGCGAAGGCCGGGCTCGCGCTGCAGCCATGAACGCCCGTGCGCGTCGTGCGCGGCATGGGCGCCTCGCACTGCGGCTGGCGCTGCTGAGCGTGTGTGCGTGGACCGTGATCGGCGCCACGCCGCTGCTCGCGCAGCCGGCGAGTGCGTGGACCACCGCGTGGGCGGCCTCGGTGCAGGGACCGTATCCGGTCGGCAACGTCTCGCTGCCGACCAGGCTGGAGCAGCTGTTCCCGTCGCCGGAGAGCGGCGCACGCAACCAGTCGTTCCGTCTCATCGTGCGGCCTGACGTGTGGGGGCCGCAGGCGCGCCTCCGGCTGTCGAACGCGCTCGGCACCAGGCCGGTGACGTTCGACGATGTGTTCGTGGGGCTGCAGTTGAGCGGGTCGGCGGTGTTGAAGGGGACGAACACGCCGGTCCTCTTCAGCGGACGCACGAGCATCACCATTGCCCCTGGCGCCGATGCCTGGAGCGACGCGGTGACGCTGCACACGGCCGGTGCCGGCACCGACGGACGCAAGCTGGCCGTGAGCCTGCACGTGGTGGGCGAGAGCGGACCGATGACGTGGCATGCGAAGGCGCTCACCACGTCGTACGTGTCGTTCCAGGGCAGCGGGTCGACCACGGCCGATGAGCGCGAGCAGGCGTTTCCGGCGAGCACGACGTCGTGGTTCTTCCTCGATGCCGTGGACATGCAGCTGCCGCAGGGCACCCGGACGATCGTGACGCTCGGCGACTCGATTACCGACGGCACGGCGTCGACGCTGAACGGCGACGACCGCTGGCCGGATGTGCTGTCGCGCCGCCTGCACGCACAGTTCGGCGACCGCGTCTCGGTCGTGAATGCCGGCATCGGCGGCAACCGCGTCGTCGGACCGCTGGACTACGCACCGTCGAAGCCGTTCGCCGGTGGCCCGCCTGCCGGACAGCGGCTCGAGCGCGATGTGCTGCGCCTGTCGGGCGTGACGACGGTGATCTGGCTCGAAGGGATCAACGACTTCGGCGTGGCCGCCAACACCAGCGTCGATGCGGTGCAGCAGGCGATGCGCGACGTGGTCACGCGGCTGCATGCGAAAGGCATGCGCATCTTCGGCGCCACGCTCACCTCTGCTGTCGGCAACGGCACGCCCGTCGATTCCGCGGCGCGCGAGACGAAGCGTCAGGCGCTGAATACCTTCATCCGCACGTCGGGCCTGTTCGACGGCGTGTTCGACTTCGATCGCGCCACCACCGACCCGGCCACCGGCGCCATGCGCGATGCGTTCATTCCCAACAGCACCGATGGTGGTCCTGGCGACCACCTGCATCCCAACCGTCTGGGTTATGCCGCCATGGCTGGCGCGGTCGCCCTCGATGCCCTGATGACACCCTGAGGCGATCAGCGCCGCCCGTGTCCACGACCCTGCACATCGTCTTATGTCCAAGCACCTGTTGACGTCGCTGTCGCTGCTCGCCCTGCTGACCGGTTGTTCCTCGCCGCCGAAGAGCGTGCTCTACGTCACGAACGAACGCGCCGGCACGCTCACGCTGATCAACGCCGAGACGCTCGAGCCGTTCGGTACCCTCGAACTGGGCAAGCGTCCGCGCGGCATCGTCGCGAGCACCGACCGGTCGCGCGTGTATGTCGCACTGAGCGGCTCGCCGATCGCCGGACCTGGCGTCGACGAGTCGAAGCTGCCGCCGCCCGACAAGGGCGCCGACGGCATCGGCGAGGTCGACACCGCTGCCGGCACGCTGCTGCGCGTGCTGCGCGCTGGCTCCGATCCGGAAGGGGTGGCGCTAAGCCACGACGGCTCGCAGGTGTTCATCGCGAACGAGGACACCGGGCAGGTGAGCATCGTGCAGGTCGCCGACGGCACGGTGTCGCAGTCGTTCACGGTGGGCGACGAACCCGAAGGCATTTCCGTGACGCCCGACGGCAGCCAGGTGTGGGTGACATCGGAAGATGCCGGTGCGGTCTACGTCATCGACCTCAAGGCGAAGCGCGTCGTGACGTCGATCGAGGTCGGCGCCCGTCCACGCTCGATTGCCTTTCTGCCCGATGGCACGCGCGCCTACATACCGGCCGAGAACGAAGCGATACTCACGGTGATCGATACGAAGACGCTGGCCGTGCGGAAGAAGATTGCGCTTGGCGAGGGGATGCGTCCCATGGGCACCGCGATGTCGCCCGACGGCACGCAGCTCTACGTGTCGACCGGCCGCAGCAAGATGGTGCTGATCGTCGACACCGCCACCGACGCCGTGGTGGGACAGATCGAGGCGGGGCAGCGGCCATGGGGCATTGCGGTGTCGCCCGACGGCAAGACCCTCTACACCGCGAACGGGCCGTCGAACGATGTGTCGGTGATCGACCTGGCGACGCGGACGGTGACGAAGAGGATTCCGGCGGGCGATGGTCCGTGGGGTCTGGCGCTGGTCACAAGGCGCTAGTCATTGGTCATTGGTCATTAGTCATTAGTCATTAGTCCATCGGCAATTCGCAATTGCCAGGATCCGACGTCGAGGAGTCAACATGCGCATCTGGTACGGAGCGGCGATAGCGGCGGTTTGCATTGCGGGAGCGTTGTGGGTCGGTGCGGCGCAGGGGCTCCTGGCGCAGGCGAAGCCCCGCAGTGTCGACTGGGCACTTCATAACCTCGACCTCGGCGGGACGCGGTTCTCTCCGCTCGATCAGATCACCCGCAGCAATGTGAAGTCGCTCGTGCCGCGGTGGCTGTTCCAGCACGGCGTCATCGACGGCGTCAGCAACCAGACCACGCCGATCATCGTCGACGGCACGATGTACGTGACCGACTCGCGCGGCAGCGTGTACGCGGTCGACGCAGGCGATGGTCATCTGCTGTGGTCGTACGACGTCACGGCGAAAATCGGCGGCGGCGCTCGCGAGGGCTACGTCTTCCGCAACCGCGGAGTCACCTACGCGGAGGGCGTGATCTACGCCGCCGGTGGCTCGTTCATCTTCGCGCTCGACGCCAAGACCGGCAAGCCGATACCGGGGTTCGGCACAGACGGGCAGGCGAGCGTCATCCTCGACGTCCTGAACCAGCGGTACGACGATGTGAAGTCGGCCATTGCGATGGGCTACTGGTTCACGACAGCACCGCAGTACTACAAGGGCGTCCTCTACATCGGCAGCACGCGCAGCGAGAGTCACATCCCAGGCGGGCACGTACTGGCGGTGGACGCGAAGACCGGCAAGGTCATCTGGCACTTCAACACCATCCCTCAGGATGCGAAGGATCAGGGCTGGGACGTGGCCGGGCCCACCTGGGTGGGCGGCGAGCGGAACGGCGGCGGCATCTGGGAGACGGCAGCGATCGATCCCGAACTCGGAATGCTGTACATGGCCGTTGGCAATCCGTTCGGCGACAGCACGAAGCGCACCGGGACGAACCTCTTCACCAACTCCATCATCGCGCTTACGCTCGATACCGGCACGCTCAAGTGGTACTTCCAGCAGACGCATCACGACGTGTGGGACTACGACTCGGGAGCGCCGCCGATCCTGTTCGAGATGCAGGTCAACGGCCGTCGCGTGAAGGCGGTGGCGGAAGCGAGCAAGAACGGCTTCCTCTATATCCTCGATCGCGAAACCGGCAAGCCGGTGCACTCAGTGAAGGAGATGCCGGTGCCGACCGACAACCCCGGGGCGGGGCAGGCGCCGTGGCCGACGCAGCCGATTCCCTTCACGGCGAGCGGCAAGCCGATGGAGCCGGTCTGCCCCATTGTCCCCCTCGACATCCCTCCTGCACAGCTCGAGAAGAACACCGTGGTACCGATCTTCACCCCGATGCGCCCGAACCAGATCATTGCACCGGGCACCGGCGGTGGCACCAACTACAGCCCGCTCTCATACAGTCCCCAGACCGGGCTGCTGTACGTGAATGCGATCGACCAGCCGTACAACTCAGGCCGCGGCGCGAAGATGTATTTTTCCGCCTACGACCCGACGACTGGCGAACTCAAGTGGCGCAAGATCTACGAAGGGTTCGGTCAAGCCGGGTCGGTGGTGACCGCTGGTGGTCTCGTATTCGTTGGCACGGGCAGCAACCTCGCCGGCTACTTTTTTGCGCTCGACGCGAAGACGGGCGAGGAACTCTGGAAGTTCAACACCGGGTCCGGTGTGTTCTCGTCGCCGTCCACGTACATGCTGAACGGCGAGCAGTTCGTGGCGGTGGCTTCGGGTGGCGGTGAACGGGGCCGTCGCGGCGGCGACCTGATCCTGAGCTTTGCGCTGCCGCGGAGGCAGTGACCCCTTTCCACTGGAGCGTGACATGCGACTGTCGGTTTTCTCACTTGTGATACTCGGAGCGCTGACCGGGTTCGTCCAGGCGGCACAGGCCCAGTCCGGACCGTCCGGTCCGCCGAAGCCGGCGGTCGATGTCACGCAGGCGATGCTCGACATCGCGGCGAAGATCGGCGCCGCGGCGCTCAAGCCAGGCGTCAGCGTCAGCGACAGGAACATCGCCCTGTCCGACACGGGCGGCTACAACGTGACGGTGGCGTATGTGACGCGCCCCGCCTCGAAGGTGATGTCGGGCACCGTGCTCAGCCACGACCAGATCACCGAGATTTACTACGTCGTGTCCGGCCGCGGCACGCAGGTGACCGGCGCCCTCACCAACGGGACGAAGCAGGCCGGCTCCACGACGATCGGACCCGGGTGGAGCAGCACGACCCCCATCGCCAACGGCCGCACCACGACGCTTGGACCTGGCGAGATGCAGGTCATTCCGCCGAACACCGGCCATGTCTGGACCGAGATCGCCGATGGCGGCATGGTCTACATGGTCATCCGCATCGATCCCGGACACGTGCTGGCGCTGAGCAAGTAGGAGCCTATGCGATACCTCACTGCCGTCTGCACGCTCTCGATGGCCGCGCTCGCCGGGGCCGGCCTGACACTGCTCGCCCAGGGCGCGATGAAGCCGGGGCATGAGCGTGTGCCACCGTATCGAGAGCCGTCGCCCTATATGAGTGCCGCGGAGATCACCGTGGCGCTTAACGGGCTCGATCCGAAGCTGGTGGCGTCGAGGACCGGTGGCGCCATCCCGTTCGCCGCCGACAAGGCGCCGGGCGTGGTGAGGCGGCGCGTCGCCGGCCCCCAATACGCCATCACCCACACACGCGATCTGGAATACATGATGGTGACGAAGGGGACCGCCACGCTCGTCACCGGTGGCACGCTGATTCCGCCGACGATCGACAGCGACCCCTACCCAAACGACGACCCGAATGCGATCATTAGGAGCGATGTCGGCGTGAAGGGCGGACTCGCCAGGCGCATCGGCCCAGGCGATGTCGTCGTCAACCTGCCTGGTACGCCGCACTGGCTGAGCCAGATCGATGGCACGATCGAGTATTTCGAGGTGCGGCTTCCGAACATGGATCCGGCGCCTGGGATCGAACGCGCTGAAGTGAAGCCGAAGACCAGGTAGACGCGCAGGCTCCTGAGACAGGCTGTTAGTGTCCGCCTTCACGCGGACGTCGGAGAAGGGCAGACAGATGAGCGCGATGAGGCAATCAGTGCGGACAGTGGGACTCGGCGTGTTGATGGCGTCCGCGGTCGCGGGTGTGTTGTGGCTGGCATTGGGCACGTCGGTGCGGGCGCAAGCACCGGCACCGGCGGCCGATCCCCAGGATATTGCCGAGGGGATGACCATCTTCAGGACGAAGGCCGACTGCCAGACGTGCCACGGCTGGGCCGCAGACGGCCGCAAGATGGACACGCAGATGCCGGACGCGCCGAGCCTGCGGGCCTCGCGCCTTGGCCGCGCGGGCATCATCTACGCCATCAAGTGCGGCCGCCCCGGCCGCGGCATGCCGGCGTTCGACCGCATGGCCTACAAGGACGCGTCGCGCTGCAATGGCACGACGACCGCCGACCTCGAGAAGAACAGCCTCGCCCTGAACGACCCAGCCGCCACGCTGCAGCCGCGCGAGATCGAGATGGTCGCCGACTTCCTGTTCGCGAAGGTGATTGGGAAAGGCCCGATGGACACCAAGGCCAAGTGCACGGAGTACTGGGGCGGGGAAGCGCAGGACGTGTGTAACGAGTTGAAGTGACGCGCTCGCCGCACCTCAACTCATGAGGTAAAGCCGGACCGCACTCGTGACGATTATCAGTTTGTTGACGGAGACCTGGTCCGGAGGCGCTCAGCCAGTCGGCCAAACGCCAGCATTGACGGTCTCCTGGCGGTTCAGAAGGAATGCGGATGTGTGCTCTCGAGCCGACATGGATCTGACAGTGACCCAGCCACTCCGGTCTAACCCTCGGATGTCGTCACGTCACACTCTTGCCACGATGGTCACGTTCTTTGTGGCCCTGACTCTCGCCTGCGGCTTCGAATCGACGGTGTTCGCCCAGGTGCCGATCGAATCGTATCGTCCGGTTAACACCGTGAACGTGTCCTTCACTCCGGCACGACCCCTGGGCTTTCCGAACCCCACGGATTCAAACACGCCGGTCGTCTGGGTTGGCGGCCAACTCCTCGTCTTCAACTCGGTTGCCGGAGGGACCGCCCGTGCCGCCGGCACGCGGCTCGAGGACGCCTCATCATCTGACGGCGACGAGACGCTCGGCATGGAGTACACCAACGACATCGGCAGCGGACGGTGGCTCGAGTCAGTGGTGAGAGACGACGACTCCGGCCGGCTGTATGGCTGGTATCACAACGAAATCCCCACTGATTGCCCACAAGGCGTCCGTCTCTGGCCGCAGATCGGCGCCACGATGTCTGACGACAACGGCGCGACATGGACCGACCTCGGCATCGTCCTGACGCACCGTGAAGGCACCGTGAGTTGCGATACCGACCATCCGGTCACCAACGGTGGCGTCGGCGATTTCTCGGTGATCCTCGACCGCCAGCAGGATCCAGCCGAGCAGTACCTGTATTTTCTATTCTCCAGTTACGGCGGCGACCTCGAGGAACAGGGGATCTCGCTGGGACGGATGCTGTGGGTCGATCGCGATCGTCCGCTCGACCCAATCTCTGGAGAGTCCGCCGTGATGAAGTGGGATGGCCAGGCCTGGGCCTCCTCGGGAATCGGTGGCCGGAGCATCGCGAGCTTCCACGACGCCGAACAGGTCGAGTGGGCCAGCGCCTGGAACAACGGCTTCTGGGGGCCGTCCGTCCACTGGAACGTCGACCTGCAGAAGTTCGTCGTGCTCATGAGTCGATCGGGCGGCGGCAACTACGATCCCGGCGGGATCTACATGAGCTGGACGACGTCGCTCGATGCCCCCCAGTCGTGGGCCTCGCCCAAACTGATCATCGGGACGAACCAGGGCTGGTATCCGCAAGTCGTCGGCGACCCGGCCATCCAGGGGACGGACAAGCTGGCCGGTGCCGGCGCGCGCTACTTCAACCAGGGGCAATCGTCGTCACTCATCTGGTTCGCCGAGCAGTCGCCGCCTGACAAGGTCTCCGAGCCTGCACCGTCACCAGAGGAACTCACGCGCCCGCGGTGACGCCGGCTCGTCTGCACTGCCAGATACTGCTTCGAGCCGATGCCGCGCCTCGCGCCCGAGCCGCGCGGGCATCATCTACGTCATCAAGTGCGGCCGCCCCGGCCGCGGCATGCCGGTGTTCGACCGCATGGCCTACAAGGACGCGTCGCGCTGCAATGGACACGGAGTATCGGGGCGGGGAAGCGCAGGACGTGTGTAACGAGTTGAAGTGACGCTCATCGCGTCACTCCAACTCGTTAGTCATTAGTCATTAGTCATTGGTCATTGGTCATTGGTCATTGGTCGTTCGACGGCATCACCGCGGAGTGTCCGGCTTCAGCCGGACGCTACAGCGTGATCCGTGTGACACGCCCAAAGCCCCCACCGCCCCGATCCCTGCGCGCTGCTACAATCCGTGCCGTAGACGACCGTGATCCACGCGCCGATTCTCTGAACGGCGACACTGCTTTCGTAACTCTCGAAACCTCGGAGGACCTGATCCATGAGACAGGTACCTGGCAACCACACGACTCCTTGCGACGGCCGCGTCGCCACACACGTCCCTCCCTGCTTCCACACGCTCGGACTGCCGGTCCGCTCCTGGTCGAGGTGCCGCGCAGCCGCCGGCAGCGACGCCATCAAAATCGTGCGCGCCAATCTGGACGCGCTCGAACGTGATCCCGTTCAGGCGGTGCGTGACGCCTTCGTGAGGCCCCATGCAGACCGTACGTGATTTCGCCCGGTTCAAAGCCGCCGGACGGGCGATCGCGATGGTCACCGCCTACGATGCCTGGTCGGCCCGTGCTGCGGCCGGCTCGAACGTGGATGCGCTGCTCGTTGGCGACTCCGTGGCGATGGTCGTCCACGGTCACCCGACCACGCTGACGGCGAGCGTCGAGATGCTCGCTCTGCACACGCGCGCCGTGGTGCGCGCGGCCGGCGGAAAGCTCGTGGTGGCCGACCTGCCGTTCCTGTCGTACCGCAAGGGGCTGTGCGCGGCGATGGACGCCGTGGAAACCCTGATCACCAGCGGCGCGCAGGCCGTGAAGCTCGAAGGTGTGGACGGGCACGAAGACATCGTGCGGCACATCATCAGGTCTGGTGTGCCGGTCATGGGCCACATCGGCCTCATGCCGCAGCACATCCACGAGGCCGGAGGCTACCGCGTGCAATGGCGGACCGAACTCGTCGCCGACACGATCTGTCAACAGGCGCGGACGCTGGAAGACCTGGGGTGTTTCGCCATCGTGATTGAGTGCGTGCCCGGGTCGCTTGCCGCCCGCATCACCGCTGAACTGCACGTGCCAACCATCGGGATCGGCGCTGGGGGCGACACCGACGGGCAGATTCTGGTATTCCACGACCTCCTGGGCGTCGGCGCCGGCCCTTCGCCCCGCTTCGTGCGCCGCTACCTCGAGGGCGAGAGCCTCGTCAGCCATGCCCTGAACGCCTACGCCGCCGACGTGACGGCGCGGCGGTTCCCGGCAGACGAGGAGAGCTACGCATGATCATGTTCGACGACCTGCAGTCGTGGCGGCAGGAACGCATGCGCCAGACCCGTGCCGGATCGACGCTCGGCTTCGTCCCAACCATGGGGGCGCTGCACGATGGTCACCTGGCCCTTGTGCACCGGAGCCTCAGCGAGAACGACCGGACGCTGGTGAGCATCTTCGTCAACCCGACGCAGTTCGACGCTGACGCCGATCTGGCGGCGTACCCACGTACCCTCGACGCCGACTGCGATCGGTTGCGCGCGGCCGGCGTGGACGCGGTGCTCGTGCCGTCGGCGGCACAGTTGTACCCGGACGGGTACCGCTATCGCGTGATCGAGACCGAACGGTCTCGGGAACTGGAGGGCGCGTGTCGTCCGGGTCACTTCGATGGGGTCCTGACCGTGGTCCTGAAGCTGCTGCAGATCGCGGCGGCCGAGCGGGCGTACTTCGGCGAGAAGGACTGGCAGCAGCTCACGCTGGTCCGGGCGCTCGCCGAGGCGTTCTTCGTGCCAACCACGATCGTGCCCTGCCCGACCGTGCGTGATGCTGACGGCCTTGCCCTCAGCTCGCGCAATGCACGCCTGTCGGGACCCAATCGCCAGAAGGCCGCCGGGTTCCATCGGGCGCTGTCGTCGTTATCGACGATGGAGGCGGAGCGACGGCTGCGGGAGGAGGGATTTGTCGTGGAGTACATCGAAGAACGCGATGCGCGTCGGCTCGGTGCCGTTCGACTGGGCGGCGTTCGCTTGATTGACAACGTGCCGCTCGGGAGGGCCGATGATTCTCACGCTCGACTTCGGTAATAGCCAGCTCTTTGGCGGTGTGTTTCAGGATGGTGAACTGACCGTCCGCTTCCGGAAGCCATCGCGCCCGTCACCATCGTCGGACGAACTGGGTCTGTTCCTGCGGGCGGTGCTGCGCGAGAACGGCAGGAATCCCGCCGACGTCGGGCAGATTGCGCTGTGCTCCGTCGTGCCGGATGCTATCTATGCCATGCGGAGCTGCTGCCGGAAGTACTTCGGCATCGATCCGTTCATCCTGCAGGCAGGGGCGAAGACCGGGCTGAAGATCCGCTACCGGAACCCACTCGAGGTTGGCGCGGACCGCATCGCGAACGCCATTGGCGCCGTCAGCCTGTATCCCGACCGGAACCTCGTGGTCGTCGATCTGGGCACGGCAACCACCTTCGACGTCGTCGGTGCGGAGCGCACGTTCCTGGGCGGCATCATCGTGCCCGGACTCAGGATGTCCGTGGAGGCGCTCGAAACGAAGACCGCGCGTCTGCCGAACGTGGAGATCGTGCGAGCCTCTGAACTCGTCGGGCGCTCGACGATCGAGTGCGTCCAATCAGGGATCTACTTCGGCAACCTGGCGATTATCAGGGAACTGACCAGGGCGATTCGCGAACAGGCATTTCACGGGGAGCCGGTGCTGGTCATCGGCACCGGTGGATTCTCGCAGATGTACGAGCACGAGCAGGTGTTCGACGTTCTGCTGCCCGACCTCGTCCTGCTCGGCCTCGAGCGGGCGCTGGTGCTGAATCCAGCCGGCAGCCCGCGCTGGACGGCTGGCGCGAGGCCGGCGCGGGGCGGCGATGTGTCGCCGGCGCCGCACCACGGGAGGGCCGAGTGACCAGGACGATGCTCCAGGCAAAGTTGCACCGCGTGCGGGTGACGCAGGCACTGCTCGACTACGAAGGGTCCTGCGGGATCGACGAAGCACTGCTGGACACGTCGGGAATCCTGCCCAACCAGCGGATCGACATCTACAACGTGGCCAACGGCGAACGGTTCTCCACGTACGCCATCACGGCCGCGCGCGGCTCGGGCGAGATATCGCTCAATGGCGCTGCGGCGCGAAAGGCGATGGTGGGGGATCTGTTGATCGTCTGCGCCTACGCCGCTTACGACGAGGCAGAGCTGCAGGGATATGCGCCGGTGGTGGTGCTGGTCGGACAGGGAAACCGCGTCGAGCAGGTCATCCGCAAGGCGTGAACATTCGGGCGCCAGGCTCCAGGCAAGTCCACAGCACGGCTGTGTGACTACGCCCAGAGCCCAGAGCCGGCGACGGCGCGTCAGCGCCGACCGCCTAGTTGAGCGCGAACACGAACAGGTACGAGGAATTCTCGAGGTTGTCGAACTTCACCGGGTGCAGGTGACGGCCGCTCGTCTGCACCGCCAGATACTGCTTCGAGCCGATCTGGAACGTCACCGGTGCGCCCTTCAGCGGCGTGCCGAGGTTGATGCGCCAGAGCTGCTCCAGCGTGTCGTCGTTGTAGGCCACCAGCCAGCCGTCCTGCATCGCCGTGAACAGCACGCCGCCGGCAGTGTCGATCACGCCCGAGCGGATTTCGATGTCGGTCGCCACCTTGGCGATGACCTTGTGGTTCGCGGCATCGAACGCCGTCACCGCGCCGTAGTAGAGGTCAGAGCTGTACTTGCGCGGCTCGCTCTTCTTCGGGTCGACACCACCGTCCGGTCCGAGCACGCCGACGGCTGCGCCGTTCTGCGAGAAGCACCCTTCGGTGCCGACGCCGTAGGCAATCTGCTTGATTGGGTTGTACGACAGCGGCTGGTGCGCAATGCCGCCGTGCCACGTCGGGCAGGTGCGCTTCTGGCCGTCGCCGCGCAGCGCGCGCGCTTCCGGGTTGTAGATCTGCACGTCGATCTTCGGGTTGTACTCGAACGGCTTGCCGGTCTTCTGGTCAATCCCCTTTGTCCAGTTCAGGTCGTTCACGTACTTCTCGGACCGGATGAACTTTCCGTTGGTGCGGTCGATCGTGTAGTAGAAGCCGTTGCGCGCGTAGTGGCCGACCACCTTGCGCAGCACGCCATCGATCTTGATGTCGTACAGCATGTGGACGCCGACCTCGTCGAAGTCCCACGAGTCGTTCGGCGTGTACTGGAAGTGCCACGCGAGCTTGCCGGTGCGTACGTCGATTGCAATCACCGAGTTCGTGTACAGGTTGTCGCCCGGACGGAACTGCGGGTCGTAGATCGGGTACGGGTTGCCGGTGCCGACGATGTAGAGATGCGTCGCCGGATCGAACGCGCCGGTCTGCCAGATGCCGCCGCCGCCGGTCTTCCAGGCGCTGTGGTCGTCCTTCCAGGTCTCGCTGCCTGGGTCACCGGGCTTGGGCACGGTGTAGAAGCGCCATTTCTCGTCGCCGGTCTTGGCCTCGAGTCCGGCGATCCAGCCGCGCGTGCCGCCGTCGCCCGCGCCGTTCTGCACAATGACGATGCCGTCGGCGACGAGCGGCGCCGTATAGAACTCCTCCTGGCCGCCGAACTCGTTCTTGGTGGCGACGCGCTTGTCCCACACGATCTCGCCGTTGTCGCGATTGATCGCGATGACGCGGCCATCGGGCAGGTTGGCGAAGACCCGGTCTTCCCAGAGCGCGATGCCGCGCGTGCGCGGTTGGTTGCCGGCGTGCCGCACGGCGGCGTCAGCCGTCCACACCAGCTTGCCCTGGTCACCGGCCGTCGCATCGATCTTGTAGACCGTGCCCCAGCCGTCGGTCGTGTAGAGCATGCCGTTGTCGACCAGCACGTTGACCTCGGCTTCCGGACCGTTCTGACCGACGTCCTGCATGCCGCCGAGCGCCATGCCCCAGACCATCCTGAGGTTCTTGACGTTCTCCCGGTTGATCTGCGAGAGCTTCGAAAAGCGGGTGTTGCCGTAATCGCCGTTCATGAGCAGCCAGTTCTGCTGCTCGTTCTGGGCGTTGATGAGCCGATCCTGGCTCACCGTCATCTTGTATCCCTGGCCCTGCCCGACGACGAGCGTCGTGCCGGCGACGACGCCCACCAGCGCCATCAACATCCGCGTGTATGCACGCATTTCGTATCCTCTCTGGAAGTGCGACTGAGCGGGGCGATTATAGGGGATTGAGCGAGTCTGCGCACAGCGACGGCCACGACGTGGAGTTCGGTGGCCGTGCCGTGCGCGCGTCCGAGGGTGGCGGTGCCCCGTCAGACCGCCTGCGGCACCGACGGCCGTGAAGGGCGGGATTCGGTAGAAGCCGCTATTCCACCACGATGCGTGTGCCGTGTGCGGCGGTGCCGGTGGTGGCGCCCGAGCGGGCGGCGATCTGTTCGTCGAGGAACGTGCGCAGCCCCTTCATCACCTCGAGCTGCGCGTTCTTGAAGTGCTGCGAGACCTGGTCCGACGGGCCGAGGCTCTTCAGGAAGTGCGTGAGCAGCGGACCCGCGCCCATACAGCCGCAGTCGCAACCGGTCGTGTGTCCTGTCTCGGTCATGTCGGTTCTCCCAGCTCCACCACCAGCGTCCTGTCCTCGAATGTAGCACGCAGCGGCACGAGCGCCGCCAGCGTCGTCGGCAGCCCGATGTGGCGCCGGAAGACGCCGACCTCAACCACCAGTTCGTCCCCCTTCTTGAAGAGGCCGACCTCGCCCTTGCCCGCGAACGGCATCGCCACGCGCACCTGATGGACGCCGTTGCGCCGGTCGAACGAGTACGGACGTTCAGTTCGCGTGACAGCTACCGGATCGGGGTCGAGTTCGTGGAGCAGGTCGGCCAGCCGATCGAGCCGGTCGAGCCCGACCACCTCCTGGGCAAACATCGGCACGCGCCGCACGGGCAGCGGCGCGAAGTACGACGCCATCTCCTCCAGCACCTGCTGCTGCGACTCGCGCAGTTCGGCGAGGAACGACTGGCTCGCTTCCTCCGGCAGTACACGGTTGACGATGAGGCCGTCGACGCTGAGCCCGTGCAGCAGGAAGTAGACGAAGGCGCGCTGCGTTTCGCGCAGCACCATGCGCTCGGCGTTGGTCACCAGGCGCACGCTCGTCACCTGCGGGTCCTGCAGCACGGTGTCGATGCCGTCGAGGCGCGTGAACAGCTCCTTGATATTGGCGAAGTAGGAGTCGGCCGGCAGCTCGACCGGCGACATCCGGTTCACCAGCGGGCGCACGGCGTTCAGCACGCGGCGCTCCATCGGAAATACGTGCTTCATGTACCAGGCGAGCGTCGTCGGCATCGAGACGAAGCGGAGCGACTCGGCGGTCGGCGCGCAGTCGAGCACCACGACGTCGTAGGTCTCCTGCTTGCGGTACTGGTTCACGTAGAGCATGGCGCTCAGCTCCTCCATACCAGGGAGGATGGCCATCTCCTCGGCCTCGACGTCGCCGAGGCCCGACGTGCGCAGCACCGTAGTGAGGTACCCGGCAATCTCCCGCCAGTGCCGCTTCAGCTCGATCTGGATATTCACTTCCTGCACGTGCAGGTTCGGGCGCACCTCGAACGGGTCGGCCGTCTTGGCGTCGAAGAGTCCGGTGCGGAGGGCGAACGCATCGGCGAGGCTGTGCGCGGGGTCGACGCTCATGACGAGCGTACGGAGGCCGAGTCGGGCGAGCTGGACGCCGGTGGCGGCCGCGACGCTGGTCTTGCCGACGCCGCCTTTGCCGCTGTAGAGCAGAATGCGCATGAGTTGAGGTGTCCTGGTGGTATCCGGGGGGCTGTTCTCCTGACGCCGGCCGCGCCCGGTCGGTTCCCAGTGTGATGGCGTAGTGTCCGGCGTCGGCGTGATGGCGTAGTGTCCGGCTTCAGCCGGACCTCAGGTGTGCCGCATGGCAGCGACATCGCCGCCGTCAGGCGGTGCGCCAGGCGCGGTCGAGGAGCGCCGCGTCAGGAGCGGACACCGGGTGTGACGGCGCGCGGCCACCGGGCACGCAACACGCGGGGAAGCAGATGAGGTCGGCCTGATAGAGTGAGAGCATGGCGAAGATAGGACGACGGCCGCTGTCGGCAACGGAGGCGCGCACCGAGCACACCAAGCAGAAGCTGAAGCCGCGATTCGTGTCGAAGGCGCACCGGGAAGAGAAGAAGGACATCGACCCGCTGGCGTTCGACGATGTGCGGAAGGTGCTGGCGCGGGCGACGCCGCCGAAGAAGAGCCGGAAGGGCTAAGAACTGCTCGCCTCGGACGAGCCGGTCGGTCTATAATCAGCGTTCTGTTCGACACGCCCCACCTCTGCGGAGAGGTACCGAAGTGGTCGTAACGGGCGCGCCTCGAAAGCGTGTTGTCGGGTAACCGGCACGTGGGTTCGAATCCCACCCTCTCCGCCATTTAGCATTTGTAAGTTGTTGCGTATAAACAACGTGCCTATCTGCTAGTAGCTTGGCTCCCTCATTTGCGCCCACATTATTTCAGGGCTTCAGTGGGTGCCATCGCGCCAGAATCTGACGGGATGCGCCCCCAGACCCCCTTGAGCCTGCCCCACGGCCCCTCGCGCCAGATCCGACTCGCTTCCGAGGTCGCGTTCCCCTCGCATGCCCCCGTCATCTCCCGCGAAGGCCGGAGCCGATCTGGGCAGGCACTCTCCGGAAGCGTCAGCACCACGCGACACGCGACATGTGCTCTGGGCCGTCGCGGCGCGCCTCTCCCGGATACGGCACCACCCGCCCGAGGGGGGGCGCGGTCGAGGAGGGCGGCGAGATGCCGCTGACAAGACTCGGTCGCGTGTCGAGGCCGACGTGCGCGACGACCGCGAGGCGTTCGGCACTCCGTCACGTCGGCACAGCCACCTCGATGGCATAAGCCCCGCTCCGGGCGAAGCGCGGTGTCCACGGATTCCTTGGGACTCCACGCGCGAGGCGGAAAGGGTATTCGCTAGGATGCGGGCGCTGGCGGTCGCTATAGTTCGCGAATGATTCTGGCGATGCCCCATCGGTGGTTCAGTGTGTTGACAGCCGTCCTGCTTGCGGCGGGGGCAGCGGGGGCCGTCTCCTGCGTAGGTGGCGGAAGCTCCACGACCGCTCCAACGCCAGCTCCAACACCAACACCAACACCAACACCAACACCAACACCAACACCAACACCAACACCAACACCGACGC
>Ga0114966_10001878_pt1 | contig 19076 bp, 19 predicted proteins | sample M_130207_XF_Meta_FD_87029 | JGI IMG/M metagenome (GOLD analysis project Ga0114966, IMG submission 87029) | Freshwater microbial communities from Lake Montjoie, Canada to study carbon cycling - M_130207_XF_MetaG | ecosystem: Environmental > Aquatic > Freshwater > Lake | place: Lake Montjoie...
AGGCCTTAGCCAAGAGCAGGTTGATAAATTTAAAGAGTTGCAGGGTTCAATGAGAGAAAAGGAAATGAATATTATGAAGAATAAAGATATCTCTGATGAGCAAAGAGCTCAATTTCGTCAAGCGATGGATAAGAATAACTATGAGATCTTAAAGACTATACTTACCGTAGATCAGATGAATAAGCTTTCTGAAATGTTAGAAAAAAAGAAGGAAGGCGCTCCTTCAATGGATAAGAAAATGAAATTAGATAATTAATATTATTCTATAGTGAATTTTAAAAAGCGCTCTAATTTGGAGCGCTTTTTTTTGTTGCTATTTATTAGTTTATCCACAGCTGTTATTAAACTATGCTTCTTATTCAAATACAGATTTAATATCTTTCTTAAAAGTGGACGGAGCCCGTTGGTGATATCCACATATCCACATTTATTAATAAATCACCATCTTGTTTTTCATATTGGCATGGTTTTGGAACAGTAAAAGAAATTCTTGAAACCCACACAAATAAATTGTCATTGTAAAACATCCTAAAATCTAATAAATGAATACAAATAATCAACAATCGTCAGTATCTCCTAGGGAAAAAACTAAAAATGCTATAATCTGGGTGCTGTCTGTAGCTTGGGTAGCTACAATGGGATATCTTATCTTTTCTCAAAAAGAGTCAACCGAAACTATTCATAATCGTGATGTCCAGATTAGTTCACTGATGGGTGAAAAGAGTAGTATTCAAGGAAGTTTTGATGCTTCCCTTGCCCGTCTTGATTCAATGAATACCTTAAATGGAGATCTGAAACATGAACTTAGTGATAAGAATGAGGAGATTACTAAAGTGAAATCTGAAATCCGGATTATCCTTAATAAGAAAAATGCCTCTCAAGCAGAATTGAATAAAGCAAAAACGCTCGTTGCAAGTCTCAATGAGAAGATAGCAGGCATGGAGCAGGAAATCAGCCGCCTTACGCTTGCAAATGAAAATCTTACTCAGGAAAAAAATACCCTCATTGCTGAAAAGGGTAAGTTAACTACAGATCTTAATACAACCACCTCGGCGAAAAATCAACTTGAGCATAAGGTTGATGTTGCTTCTACTTTAAATGCTTCTAGTATTAATATTGTTCCCTTAAATGTAAAGAGTAGTGGTAAGGAAGTAGTGTCTAGCAAAGCTAAAAAAGTAGATAAATTTCTTGTGAGTTTTATAGTTGATAATCGTATTGTGCAGCCAGGCACTACTGATGTTTATGTTCTAGTACTTGGCCCCGATGGTAAGCCAGTTACTAACGGAGAGACAGGAACTTTTTCAACGCGTGAAAATGGCGATAAGCAATATACAGCCAAACTGCCTGTAGAACTTGAAACTGCTAAAAAGAAAAATGTAGAATTCTCATTTACCCCAGATAATTTTCAGCAAGGCAATTATACTATACAGGTTTATCAGAATGGATACTTGATAGGTGAAGGTACCCGTTCTCTTAAGAAAAGCGGCCTATTTAGTTAATTCGTGAGAACTAATTATTGCAAACATTATACCCGCCAGAAGGCGGGTATTTTTTATTAACTAACGTAAAAATTATGATCTAATTGAAATTTATTCATGTATCGCAAGGATGGGTATTTTACTCTGGTAAGTAAAACGTTCAGTTTTATTGATTTTGAAAATGCGTTCCATAAAACTCTTTTCGTGCTGGATAGCAATGATGAGATCAATATTTTTATCCTCAGCAAACATGTTTAATGCTTCCTCAACATCAAAAAGACGCATGAAATAAAATTCAGGATTATAGTCTTCGAACATTTTCCTTATCTGCTTTTTTTCATTCTCGTATTCGGCTTCCAATGAAATGTAATGATCCTTGTCAACATTTACTACATGTAATGTAGGCAGGAAGCTGCCCAGAAAATCTTTGATAGGGGCAGAAGGTATTGTGTTGAAGGTGTCTTTGAAATCCGAAGCAAGCATTACATTTTCTATAGGTGAAAAACTTGCTTTTTCTGGCACTATAAGCACTGGACAAAGTTTAGTAGCAACCATCTTTAAAGTGTTACTACCGAAAAATACTTGTGCAAGAGGCGATTTGCCGCGGATGCCCATAATTACTAAGTCAGCCTTACGATGACGAACTGCTTTTCCAAGTCCTTCTACAAAATCATCTTCATTATGAGCCAGTGTTTCAATTTTTACAATATGATCCTGCATCAGTAATTTTTTCAAGTGCTCCAGATCTGAGATGGCTTTTTCCTCTTCTGATGTTTTTGAATAACTGTGATAGAGCAGGAGCGTTACTCCGTAATGCCCAACTAATAATTTAGCTGCATATTGTGCTGCATGAAGTGAAGTTTCCGAAAAGTCTACTGGTACAATAACTGTTGTCATGTAAAATTTATTAATGAATAATAGGGTTAATTGTCAATTTTATGAAGAAGGTACAGGGTTTAATGTTCTTCTTAATCCTGCATCATACTATTGAATTTTGCGCAAATGTAATAGAAAAAATAACCATACCGTTTTATTACATCTTAAATTCAAATTGATTTTAGGTATTATTCTTTTTTGGAGGTAAGGCAAAGGCTTTTGCCTCATTAATAAATTCTCCTTTATGCCTGCTGTCGCAGAATGGCATTTCCTTTGAAAGCCCACATCGGCAAAGCGAAATAACGGTTCTTCCTCCTAGATCGTAAATATTACCTTCCTGATCCACAATTTCAAAATCACCCTCTATTTTAAGGGCACTATTGCTTTTTACAGTGATTTTTGTTTTAGACATACTGCAAAAACATGTTTCAGAGGTTTTAGATGCGTAAAAATTTCAAATGGAGCTTATTTTTGAAGGAATTTTATGAATAAAGAATTATCTATTTACGAAGCCAAATCCTATGTCTTTACCAAAAGGAGTTAAAATGTTCCCTACAAGCTGATGTAGAGTGCAGGCGTATTTATCACTAATAGATTGGTTATCAATTACATATATTATAAGTATACTCAAAGAATTTATTTGATATAAATTATGTTTTTGCATAACTTTGCACCCCGAATAAAATTTCGTGGACATTTCCCACAAGGCTCAATAAGTTTCCGGCTGCCCGGAACGCCAGTAGGGAGTAACTCAAAACAGTTATGTAATGCCAAAGGTAAAAACAAACAGTAGCGCCAAGAAGCGCTTCAAGGTTACCGGTTCCGGTAAAATCACTTTTCAGAAAGCTTTCAAAAGGCACATCCTCACTAAAAAATCTACTAAACGTAAGCGTAACATGCGCAAGGATGGTGTGGTTAGTGATGCCAACCTTCATTTTGTAAAGCGCCTGTTAGCTATGAAATAAGCAGGATTCTGACTAATTAAATTATTAAAAATTAAAATCATTAAGATATGCCACGTTCAGTAAATGCTGTAGCCAGTAGGGCCCGCAGAAAAAGGATTCTGAAAGCTGCTAAAGGTTATTATGGTAAGCGTAAAAATGTTTATACCGTCGCTAAAAATGTGATGGAGAAAGGTCTTACTTACAGTTATGTTGGCCGTAAAGTAAAGAAGCGCGATTATCGTAGACTTTGGATTGCTCGTATTAATGCAGCTGTAAGAGCCGAAGGAATGACTTACAGCCAGTTTATTCATAAACTCAGCGAAAAGAGTATTGACCTAAACCGTAAGGTTCTGGCCGATTTAGCCATGAATGAGCCTGAAAGTTTCAAGTCACTTATTAACTCTGTTAAGTAATCAGATAAATTCATTTTAAACGTCCCGCTAAGTCGGGGCGTTTTTTTTTACGCTATACCTTAGTATGTTTTACCTTTGCGTAAAACTTTTCAGGGGTAATGAATAATTCATATAAAGATCTGGTTGAACAAACCTTTACCTTCCCTCAGGAAGACTTTAATATCAAGAATGATTATCTCCAGTTTAATGGATTGGATGTTAAATCATTGATTGATAAATATGGCACACCTTTAAAGCTATCCTATCTGCCCAAGATAGGTACGCAAATAGCGAAGGCAAAAAAAATGTTTGCTACTGCTTTTAAGAAGCATAAGTATGAAGGTGCCTACAATTATTGCTATTGTACAAAGAGTTCTCATTTTAGTTTTGTTGTTGAAGAAGCCTTGAAGCATGACATTCATCTAGAAACTTCTTATGCTTATGATATAGAGATTATCAAAAAATTGTACGAAGCAAAAAAGATTACTAAAGACAATTATATTATTTGTAATGGGTTTAAGCAGAAGGCTTATACAAATCGGATAGCTGGTTTACTGAATTCAGGATTTAAGAATGTAATTCCTGTGTTAGATAATACGGATGAATTAAGAGCCTACATCAAAGCGGTAAAGGTTCCTTTTAATTTAGGCATAAGAGTAGCTACTGAAGAAGAGCCCAACTTTCCTTTTTATACTTCGAGATTAGGTATTCGTGCTAAAGATATCCTTGAGTTCTATGTTGATAAGATAGAAGGCAATGAGCATAGATTTCAACTTAAGATGCTTCATCTTTTTCTTAATAAAGGGATTAAGGATGACATTTATTATTGGAGTGAACTTAGTAAGGTGATAAATTTGTATTGCCAGTTAAAAAAGATATGTCCTGAACTTGATTCAATAAATATCGGTGGTGGATTTCCAATAAAGCATTCATTGGGATTTAGTTATGATTACCAGTTTATGATTAATGAGATTGTTAGGAATATTAAAGACACCTGCAAGCGTTCAAAAGTTCCGGTTCCAAATATCTTTACTGAGTTTGGAAGTTATACTGTGGGTGAGAGTATGGCCCATATTTATAGTGTCATTGGCCAAAAAATGCAGAACGACAGGGAAACCTGGTATATGATAGATTCTTCTTTTATTACTACGCTTCCAGATACTTGGGGTATTGGAGAAAAATTTCTTTTGCTTCCCATTAATAAATGGAATGAAGAATACCAGCGGGTAGTATTGGGTGGAATCACTTGTGATAGTCATGATTATTATGATTCTGAAGAACATATTAATGAGGTTTTCCTTCCCAAACTTTCTAATGAGGAGCCATTATATCTTGGGTTTTTCCATACTGGAGCTTATCAGGATCAAATTAGTGGTTATGGAGGCATTAAGCATTGTCTCATTCCTTCTCCCAAACATGTAATTGTTGGCCATGATAAGAATGGTAAACTTACCGATTGGTTATATGCTAAGGAGCAATCTGCACAGAGTATGCTTAAGATACTGGGCTATAAATAGAGCGTACTTAGAACCTCGGTTGCTATCTCAATAATAAAACTCATTGTTATTAAGTTATTTGATGAGTTTAGCAAGCCGGGTATGAAGTATTTTACTTTTCCTGAATTTCATTTTTTTTAATAAAGTTGATGTAATTTTGTAGTACAAAATCTTAAATATATGTATCCAGCAGAAATAGTATTACCCATGAAAGAAGAACTTACTGATAATGGATTTCAGGAGTTGCTTAGGCCAGATGATGTAGAGGCTGCATTAAGTAAGCAGGGTACTACGTTGGTGATGATCAATTCTGTTTGTGGATGTAGTGCTGGTACAGCAAGACCAGGTGTAATCATGTCTGTTAGTGGTGTAGGTAAAAAGCCTGATCAACTAACAACCACTTTTGCTGGCTTTGATATTGATGCTGTTAAAAAGGTAAGAGAGCATTTAATGCCTTATCCACCTTCTTCTCCGGCAATTGCTCTATTTAAGGATGGACAGTTAGTTCATATGATTGAGCGACATATGATTGAAGGGCGCAGTGCTCAGATGATTGCAGACAATCTTTCGGCTGCATATGATCAGTATTGTAATTAAAACTTGAATATCTTTTTATAATAAAGTCCACTGTAAGGTGGATTTTTTATTGCCGTCACTATCGAATATATTGCATGATAATAATACTAGTAAAGTATGTATCCCAATTTGTATTATGTTTTTAAGGATTGGTTCGGTGTTGAATGGAAGGGCCTTGCCCTCTTTAATACTTTTGGCCTAATGGTTGCATTGTCTTTTGCTGCTGCTGCATACGTTCTTAGTCGTGAATTGCAGCGAAAAGAAAAGCAAGGGTTACTCCTTCCAAGGGAAGAGAGCATTGTAGTAGGGAAGTCTGCAAGTTGGGGCGAATTACTTACAAATGGTCTTGTTGGTTTTATTTTTGGGTACAAGATTTTTGGTGTTTTTATTAATAAGCTCCCAGAGGTAAATATTCAGGATTATATTTTTTCAAGAGAAGGTAATTTATGGGGAGGGCTGCTTCTCGGTATCATAATGGCAGGTTTGAAATGGAGAGAGAAACAAAAGCATAAACAGGCTGAGCCTGAGCAAAGGACTTTGCGAATTTGGCCGCATGATAGGGTAGGAGATATTGTAATTCTTGCTATGATATTTGGTATTCTTGGCGCAAAGCTTTTTGATAATCTTGAACATTTTGATGATTTAATTAAACATCCAATAGATCGAATCTTTTCAGCAAGTGGACTTACCTTTTATGGGGGATTGATTCTTGCGGCTATTGCTATTTGCATATATGCTTATAGAAAGGGCATTATGGTTGCTCATTTGGTAGATGCTGCAGGTCCGGCATTGATGTTAGCCTATGCTCTTGGAAGGATAGGTTGCCAAGTGGCTGGCGATGGTGATTGGGGTATTTATAATAGTGCTTATACTTCCGATGCTTATGGACATATCGTAAAAGCAGATCCAGATGGGTTTAAAGATAGACTTGCAAAAGATTCAACTTATTTCCTTTCAGGTAAGGTATTAGATGCAGATGGAAGGGTTCAATATGTTACTGATAGAACTTATGCATCTCTAAATGAAGTTCCTAAGGCAGCTATTTCAGGATTTACTCTTCCTTCATGGGTATTCGCTTATTCATATGCAGGTAATGTAAATAGGGATGGTGTTATTATACCAGGGAATAATGAGGATCATAACCGTATGTTGCCCCAACCGGTTTTCCCTACACCCCTTTATGAAACCATCATTTGTTTATTTTTGTTTTTGATAATGTGGTCGGTACGTAAGAAAATAAAATTGCCACTGATGATGTTTGGTCTTTATCTTTTTCTCAATGGATTTGAAAGATATTTCATTGAAAAATTAAGGGTGAATCAATTGTATGAATTTATGGGATTGCGATTATCACAGTCAGCTATTATTGCAGTTTTTTTGATGCTGGCAGGTGTTATTTTTATATTATTTGCCAATAGAAAAAAGGGCACTATCCTATAAGGTTTTGCAGAATATTTTTCTGCTTTATATTTGTAAAAAAATCTATTATGCCTTCATTTGATTTAGTTAGCAAGGTTGATTTGCAGACACTTGATAATGCTGTAAATGTTGTAAATAAGGAAATAACCAACCGATTTGATTTTAAGGGTTCACATGTCCTTATTGAGCTAAATAAGAAAGATTTTAAGGTGAATTTGGAGGCGGAAAGTGAAATGAAGCTCCAGCAGATTATTGATGTTTTAATTAATCGCAGTATGAAGCAGGGGCTAGCTGCAGAGGTTTATGATCTTTCTAAAGTGCCCTCACAAAGTGGAAAAGTAGTTAAGCAGGAAGTTCCAGTTCGGAATGGCATTAAACAGGAGGATGCTAAGAAGATAGTGAAGAATATTAAAGATAGCGGCCTAAAGGTACAGGTGGCGATAATGGATGATATGGTGAGGGTAACAGCTAAGAAGATTGATGATCTTCAGGATGTTATACAGGCAACTAAGACTTGGGATTTGGGTATTGCTTTGCAGTATGTAAACATGAAAAGTTGATTTTGTTATTAAAAAAGAAAACGATTATCCTAAGACTACCGTTATCCTTTCTTAAATACTTGATTTTCAAATAGTTATTATATTTAAATTTGTTTTCAATATAATAATTTCTCAACTCTTTTCTTCTTCACTTTTTGCCTTATTTAATCAAACTCCTAAAACCAAGGTAATTTCAGTGAAAATTCATAACTTCGCCTCCCTAAATCAGTACGGCAAAATCCGTACAAAACTCAAAAAATATGAAAAAAGACATTCATCCAAAGAATTACAGAGCTGTTGTTTTTAAGGATACCAGTAACGGATATACTTTTATTAGTCGTTCTACTACTGATAGTAAAGAAATGATTATGCATGAAGATGGTAATGAATATCCTTTGGTAAAATTGGATATTTCTCATACGTCTCATCCTTTCTATACAGGTAAAAATGTTTTGGTGGATACAGCGGGTCGTATTGATAAATTTAAAAAACGTTACGAGAAAAAGGCTAAATAATCCGGATTCGGGTCATTTGATCTCTCTCAGAACAATATTTCAAAATCCCTTCGTTGTAACGAGGGGATTTTTTATTTTCGATATTAAATAAAGCTATGGTCATTTTCCTTGATGATAGTAATTGTAGGCATTCCTTATTCCCCTTTACGCATACCCGCCATGTGGCTGATATACGCATTGGTATTTTTACCATAAGAGAAAAATGGATGCATTTTTCTGGAGCTGAAGTAATTACCAATTCATCAAAGTCTGATGCCGTTTGCATCCCAGCTAATATTATACCTTCTCTAAAAAATTACAAGAAAATTATTGATGCCTTTTCAAATGGTAAAGTATATGAAGAGAAAGATGTTTTAAAGTTGAATTACCCTTGGCAAATTTTTGAGTATAACAGTAGTGTTTTACAAAATGATTTCGATTGGTTGTCGAAAAATAATGCAGGCGACTTTGATAATTCTAATCATTTTATTGATCGAGAGAATATTGTTATTGCTCCAGGAGCTAAGGTTACACATAGTGTCCTCAATGCTTCAGATGGCCCTATTTATATTGGTTCAGATTGCGTTGTCATGGAAGGATGTCTAATTCGTGGGCCTTTTGCAATGCTTGATGGCAGTGTGTTAAAAATGGGAGCAAAGATTTATGGTGCTACTACCTTGGGTCCTGGTTGTGTTGTTGGAGGCGAAATTAAAAATTCGATTTTTTTTGGATACAGCAATAAAGCACATGATGGGTATCTTGGCGATTCTGTAATAGGTGAGTGGTGCAATATAGGGGCGGGATCTAGCAACAGTAATATTAAGAATAATGCTTCCCCGGCGAGCTATATAATTGAATCTGGTGGCGCTTCTGTGCAGGCAGGAGTAAAGGCAGGCTTATTAATGGGAGATTACAGTCGTTGCGCTATTAATACTTCTTTCAATACAGCAAGTGTTGTAGGGGTTTGTTGTAATATATTTGGCAATCAAATTGCCACTTCATTTACTGATCATTTTACTTGGGGTAATACAAGGTATGATTTAGATAAGGCTTTAGCTGATATTGAAAAATGGAAACAATTTAAAAAAATGTCTTTGACAGATGATGAGATAAAAATACTTAAAGCATTATATCAATCTTAGTTTTATTATGAGAAAACAAATTGCCGCTGCAAACTGGAAAATGAATCTTACACTGGAAGAGGGGAGTAAATTGCTCGAAAGCATTACTTCAAATTCTTTAAATCTATCTGCCGACAGGGTGGTAATATTTGCTGTACCTTTTCCTTACCTTATTTCATTAGGTTCGGCAATCAAAGAGCCTAATATGTTTCTGGCTGCACAGGATTGCTCAGCACATAATAATGGAGCTTTTACAGGAGAAGTAAGCGCTTCAATGTTGCGTAGTATTGGAATTGAATATGTTGTAATTGGCCATAGTGAGCGTCGTGAATACCATAACGAGTCGCCAGCCTTACTGCAGGAAAAAGTAAATAGGGCCTTAGAACAAAAATTGAACCCTATATTTTGTTGTGGCGAACCTCTGAAAGTAAGAGAAGCAGGCTTGCAAAATGAAGTGGTAGAAAATCAATTGAAAGAGAGTTTATTTCATTTAACAGGTGAACAGATAACAGGGTTTATTATCGCCTATGAACCTATTTGGGCAATTGGTACCGGCAAAACAGCCAGTAGCGAGCAGGCTCAGGAAATGCACCAGCATATCCGTATGGTTATTGAAAAAAAATACGGGAAGAATATTGCTGATAGTGTCTCTATTCTTTATGGGGGGAGTGTTAAAGCTAATAATTCAAAAGAATTATTTACAAATCCTGATATTGATGGAGGCTTGGTAGGTGGGGCCAGTTTAGCTGCTGCTGATTTCTCTATAATTATCAATAGTCTTAAAGCCGGAAAATGAAATATCAGGTAATATGCTGATTAATATTCAAAAGACTTTAAGGCAAAATCTTGCAGGTAAGCTCCTGAATCATTTTATTGTATTTCTCATCAATGTGTTGATAGTTCGTATGTTGGGCACGGATCAAAGTGGGGCCTATTTTAATGAGTTGTATATATTGAATTTCATTGCCTTTATTTTTAGCATGGGAATGGATTTTTCTGTTGTGCGCCTATTGTCGCAAGAGCCAGCTCTTGCAGGTCCTTTGAAGAAAATGATGAGCTTGGTGGTGCTTTTTTTTATTGCGATCGCCTCTGGTTTCATTTTTTTTACTGGAGAGGGTAGTTTATTGTCATTGCAGCCCCGGATTGCTATGTTTATTTTCTGTACAGGCAATCTTTTGTTGATTCTATTTCAGGGTTGGTTGTCGGCAGTTAAAAAATTTAATACGCAGAATATTATTCTCCTTAGTAGCAATTTTATTTTTCTTATTTGGCTTTTTATAAATAAAAATATCGATGGGCCTGCTGCTCTTTTTAGCATCTCCTATGGCTATGGCTCTTTATTTATTATTCAGGGGTTACTTATGTATTTATTTAGTATACCTAGCTCAACTTCCTTACAAAAAAAAGTTAAAATAAGTTGGTTTACATTCTTAAAAGGAGGTATGATTATTATGTTGTCTTCTCTTGCTTATTTTGGTTTTTTGCGAGTTGATAATTTTTTTGTTGAAAAATATACCAACCCACAAACTTTGAGTAATTATGTGCAGTGCGGAAAGGTGGGGCAGTATTTTATTTATTTTTCTTCCATCATAAGTTCTACAATGCTTCCTTTCATGCGTATTGAAGGATTTGCTAATTCCTTCAAGGAGTGGGTTAAAATGCTCAGACCTTATGTTTCTTTACTAATAGTAGCTTCATTGATTATATTGATTTTTGGCGCAAAACTCTTTCCGCTAGTTTTTGGTGATGGATTTCAGGAGATGTTTTTTTATATGGCTATTCTTCTCCCAGGCTATGTATGCCTTGGTATGTTAACGCTAATAAATACAGTTTATATTGGTAAAGGGAAACTTGTAAGAATGCTATATGGGGATATTGGAGGATTTTTATTAGTAACTATATTAGACTTTTTCTTTGTGCCAAAATATGGTGCTGTTGGTGCTGCAATCATAAGTTCAGTAGCTTATTGCCTTTTATTTATTTATCTTTTATTAGGACTTAGAAAGCTTTTTTTAGAAAAGGGGTATGATGAAACACTTCATTACGAATGAAAAAACTATTTCTTATCCGTTGTTATGAATATTCTAAAATAGGATGCTATCTGGTAATTCTGTTTATTATTTTCTATACAGTTGCTTCTTTCAAAAAGATGGATATGGTTATTTTTCCTTATAACGATATGTTTTCTCATCCAGCTCCATTTAAAGATCTTATTCAAACTAATGCCCTTTATGTAAATGGGAAGCGGGTGGATATTACCTCTCGTCTTTATTGGAAAAAGGATTTCATGGAAACCTCGCTGAGAAATTATGCGGCATATCAACAAAACGGCCAAAAAGTACCACTCGAGAATTATCTTAATAAAAAGAATTATCCTGAGTGGTTCAATCAAAAAGTAGTACCTGATCCTTTAAAAGTAGCTCATTGGCCTCGTTGGTATCTTCAATATGCAGGATATAATCAAGGATTTGATTCTTTGAGTATTTATAGTTTCACAATGGCTAAAACTATAAATGGCCTTCGTGTAATTGATTCGGAACTTATTTATAAAGAAAGAAAAATACCAGGTGTTACTAGATTCAAAAAATAATATCAAGATTTATAGGGGAATATTCTGCATTTTACTCGTTGAGTATCTTGTAATGCTCTTTTCAGGTGTTACTTGGAGCGGATTACAGGGAGATACCTTTTTTAGTATTCATGTAGATCCTATAGTTTGGCTGTATTACTTAACCGGATTACCTGCTGCTATTCTTTCGTCTTCTTGGATTGGAATTTTTCTTGATATACTAACTATTGGACTTTTGATATTTATGATACGTTACCGGGGTAATCAAAAAGTTGCTATTGCTTTATTTGTATTGTTGGCATGTTTTTATCTAACACTTACTGGTTATCTTACCCATAGAAATTATCAATCAGGTATTTTTTGGGTTGTTTTCCCTTTTATGTTTTCTGGTAAAGCAAAGGAACTTGCTTTTGATGCAGTCAGATATTTTTTACTTTTCTTTTATTTTTCAGCTGCTATGTATAAGCTGCTAGATGGAGCTTTGTGGTATACTATGCATTTCAGCGATTATCTGAGCGGCCAATTTGCGCCTTATTTTCTTGAAGGGAATATAGGATGGCGCACCCATCTGAATTTGTTTTTTGTCCATCATTTTCATTGGGCTCATTTCGTATATATATTGAGTTTTATTCTTGAGATAGTTGCAATCGTTGGGTTTTTTACAAAACGATACGACAGGCTTATTTTATTATTACTTATTTGTTTCCACATAGGCGACTGGATTTTAATGGATATTGGGACTGTAGGTCAGTTGGCTTTTTTAGGCTTATTATTTTTTAGAAAAGTAGATACTACATCTTCTGAATAAAATAATAATGTAATATGTTATTTGTTAAACATAATTTTGTACCGAAGGGCACAGTTGTAAAAAGAATCAGATTAGTGGCTGATAATATTGAGCAGGTTGAAGGGAAGATAAATGATCAAATTATTGTGATACTTACTAAATACATAAAGTAGTTTAGCTGATGGTTTTTTTATTGAGATAACTTTTTCTCTGTTTTTCTGGCATTTTTTCAATAGTATATCTTAGGATTGTTCTTGGCATATTATCAATATAAGTTTCAACAAAACTTTCAATAAGCTTTGGCTCTCTTTTCCATGCTTCTCTTAACATCCATCCAGTTGCCTTGTGTATCAGGTCATGTTTATGAGAGAGCATAATTTTCGAAATTTTAATTATGTCTGATACGTCATTTTGCCTAATAAAGTGCAGGGTGGCTACTATAGCAATTCGGTTTCGCCAGAGAGAGGAGGAAGTCGCTAATTGATAGAGTTCAGTCTTTTCTTTATGTTGAAGCCATCTCCCTAAAATTAGGTGAGCGCTTGAGTCAACCAGGTCCCAGTTATTTATTTGGTCAGCCTTTTTAATATATAAATCAACCCATTTTTTTTCTTCTCCTTTTTTTATGGAGGCATTAAATTTTTGTACAAGAATAAAAATACCTGTAAGTCTCTCTTCATGATATATTGATTCAAGTAGGATTGTGATGGTTTTTTGATCGCTTTCTATATGGTATTTTTTGGCTATTTTTCTTTGGTCAGTAACAGATATCCCGTGAAATTTATCTCCTTCTCCATATTCTCCCTTGCCTGTTTTGAAATAGTGGGACATGCTTATTGCTTTTTCCTTGCTTGCTATTTTTCGAAGCTCTTTTTTTATTTTATCGGCTACAATCATTTTGTTATTATTTCAATATTTTCATAGTAAAATTAGGCTTTAAGGCAGATATTAGATCCCTCAATGTTGTTTCAATTTCTTTTCTTTTTATTGGCATTATTTTTTATTTCATTACTTAATTTCGTTATCTTTTCAGTCAATTTTATATCAATAAATATTTTCTTCTATGATTCCTAATGAAACGGACAAGGATGAGTTGAATCAAAAACTTTTTTTACTTATTAACAGGATGTTTTGGGTGGTTATTATTCTTGTTGCTGGATTGATTGCAATCCCTTTTATTTTTATTTCTGATACTAAAAAATCCTCCTTTAATGTTGGAAATATCTCAGATACCTCAATATCTCCGAAAGATAAAATTGCCAATATTGTTTACTGGAAAGCCCCAGATATTAATTTAATCACTGATCCTGATAAAAAGAAACAAATTTTATATGGTCGTGATCTTGTCGCTCATACATCTAAGTATTTAGGGCCTGCAGGCAAGGTTATGAAGATTACTAATGGAATGAATTGTCAGAATTGCCATCTGGAAGCGGGTACAAAAGTTTTTGGAAACAATTACGGTTCTGTTGCACCTAATTATCCAAAATTCAGAGCTAGGAGCGGTACGATTGAAAATATATACAAACGTGTTAATGATTGTATTCAGAGAAGTTTAAATGGCAAGGCCTTAGATACTTTAGGTAAAGAAATGCAGGCTATTGCAGCTTACATTAATTTCTTAGGTAAGGATGTTGAAAAAGGTAAGAAAGCCGAAGGGTCTGGCTTTAAAGATTTAGCATATTTAGATAGAGCAGCGGACCCTACAAAAGGGCAATCGGTTTTTATGGCTAAATGTCAATCTTGTCACCAATCCGATGGGCAAGGTATGCAGCCTGGCGATAAAATTGAATATGTTTATCCTCCTTTATGGGGAGATCATAGTTTTAATGACGGTGCCGGATTATATCGTATTAGTAATTTTGCTAAGTATGTGAAGTATAATATGCCTTTAGGAGTTAATTATTTAAGTTCGCAGCTTAGTGATGAGGAGGCTTGGGATGTGTCTGCCTTTGTACTTTCTCAAACCAGACCTAAGGGTAATATTTCTAAAGACTGGCCAGATATTTCAAAAAAGCCTGTTGATCATCCTTTTGGTCCTTATGCTGATATTTATGCTGAATCCCAACATAAATTTGGCCCTTTTAAGCCAATTGTAGATGCGCAAAAGAACAGAGAGTCTTTAGTAAAAGATAAAGTATCTGTTAATACTAAAAAATAACAATGGTTGTTGTAAAAAAGAGTAGACGCATTTTTTTAAAAAAGTTAAGTTGGCTGGGTGGAGTGGGGCTCTTAGTTTCCGATCCTTTAGTAGCTGCTGCTAGATCTTTATTTAATGAAGAAGATGCGGATAGTAAATCTTTTACTATTTCTATATTACAAACTACTGATGTGCATTGTCAGGTATATTCTCATGATGAATTATTTTGGGAGAATGATAAAGCTGTTTATAGAAAAACGGGAGGGTATTCTCATCTAGCTACTTATTTCAAAAAGCAAAAGAAGAAAAATTCAAATACTTTTATTGTTGATACAGGAGATATGTTTCAGGGTAGTGAGCTTTCGGTAAAGACTACAGGAGAAGCGATGCTTCCTATATTGAATGAGATGGGCTACAATCTTTTTTTACCAGGCAATTGGGAAGTGGTTTACTATAAAAAAGCAATGGAGCATCTTCTTGGCTCTCTCAAATCTCCTACCATTTGTGCTAATATGTTTCATGATGCCGGTGCTGGCACTAAGGGTGAATTGATGTTTCCTCCTTATTATATATGGGATATTAAAGGGATTAAAATTGGATTTATAGGCTATACCGATCCTCTAGTACCTGTTCGTCAATCTCCAAATTACAGCAAGGGAATAATTTACAGCAAACCTGAGGTAGATGTGGCTTATTATGCCGACTTGCTAAAAAACAAGGAGAATTGTGCTTATGTAATTGTGCTTTCTCATCTTGGATTATCCCAGCAGATTTCCCTTTCAAATCTTGAAGTAAGTAAAGATGTTGATTATATTTTTGGTGGAGATACCCATGAGCGAGTGAGAGTACCTATTCAGGGGAAATACACTAAGGTAGTTGAGCCTGGGGCCTTTGGCTCTTTTGTAGGGAAGCTCGATTTAACTGTTAAAGAAGGGAAGATTATCAAGGAGGCTTATGAACTTGTTGAATTGTCATCTAATAAGTATCCTGCCGACGAAAGGATTGAAGCTGTTATTATTGATAAAGAAAAAGAGTTCAGCGATGACATTTATAAAATTGCAGGGTACAGTACAATTCCCTTGTACAGATATTTTGTGGTTGAAAATACAATTGATACACTGATTCTGGATGCTTTGCATTGGCAGCTTCCCGATACTGATATTGTATTATCTAATGGGTTTCGTTTTTGTCCGCCGCGTACTACTCCTGATGCAACAGGAAATATTCCTATTACAAATGGTTTCATTTATGATATGCTTCCTGTTGACAGTGTGGTTAGAGCAGCTACTGTAACTGGCGCACAAATACTAGAATGGATTGAAAGAGAACTTAATAATGTGTTTGCCAAAAATGCATCTGAAAGAATTGGAGGTTGGGTAGTAAAATTTAAGGGTATGAAAATATCTTTTTATGCTTATGGGGAAAAAGGTAAGCGTGTTAAGGATATTACTATTGGCGGGTTGCCAGTAGATCTTAATAAAAACTATAAAATAACAGCTTGTGAAAGAGATGGCGATCCCTTTGATACATTGTGTCGTATAAAAGGTGTTTCAAATCCAAGCAACACTCCTTATAGATTACATAAAGTTATTAAATCCTATTTAGCGGCCAATTCGCCTGTTACTCCATCGCCAGAGGGGAATGCTACTATATTGGATGGCCCTCCAACCTTGCTTACCCAGGTTTATGGAGTAGATTACCAGTTTCGTTAAAAAGGTATTGCTAATTGATAATTAGTTTGCTTGTTTCCTTAAATGAATCAGGTCCTTCTATAAGCAATTGATAATTTCCAGAAGGGAGCTTATTTAATTTTATTTCTTTCGCTTCGGAATTTTGAGTGATGGAAATTTTAGAAGCATATACTAACTGTCCAGTATTACTTATCAACGTAAGATGGTATAAACCAAGGTCCATATTACTAAACTGAATATTTATCTTTTTGCCAATAACCGGATTTGGAAATACTGATACAGAAGAATTTAAATTATTAGGAGCTACCTTTACAATGGAACTGTATTGAATTAACCCATTTAAACTCACTGCTTTTATTCTGTAAAAAGAAACTGTATTTGAATAACTATTATCTAGCTGAGAGTAAAAAGCAACTCCGCTATTATTTTGGGAGAATATCTTACCACATATTTCCTGAAAATTATGTCCGGTTGTACTTTTTTCTACAATATAATAGTCCATAGAAATTTCACTTTCAGTTTTCCAATCAATCTGAACGGATTTATCACTTATAGACTTAGCAGAAACTTGAGTAATGGTAACAGGAAGTGCTAATGAATGAACAAAAATAATTTTAAATCTTCCTGCATCTTTAGAAGCAGGGTTATTATCTACACTGAAATCAATAAAATTATTCTCACCTATATTAAGAGGAGTAAAATTATTTAAATAATTATCTAAAAGGAAAGCCTCGCGACCTAAAGAATCTAAATTATAAAATAATAAATTCCATTGATAGGACTGCACAGATAATCCTGTCATACTAATATGCAAAGTATCTGTAGCCGACATAGTATGCCTGAATTCAACCGACAGCAACTGTCCCTCACGCTTTAAACTAATATTAACCCCAGAGTTAGTAATTTTTAAGGCATCATCATTATCAACTGCATTTTGATAAGCATCTCCATAAACAGCAGTGGCACCATCTACTAGCTGAGCTACTGAATTATTTAGATTTATTTTTAAATACTGCGGATTTGAAGAAGTTCTAAAAACCTGACGAGAAGCAGTAGCTTTATCAGTTTCTTTTATTGTAACGCTACCTCCAACACTAGATCCTCTAACAAAAAAAGCCTGTCCACTTTGTATTAAATTATAGGTACCACTATCAGAAGGATAACTATACCCTCCTGGGGTTGGTAAATAATAATCTCCCCCTATATTGGTAAATGTTTGATATCCCCCTAATCCAAAAGCTCCTCCCATCTTAGGATCCCAAAGATAAAATACATTCTGAACGCCTACTCTCGTAATACTTGACATATTAATGGCAGACGGAAAAGGATTACCAATATCTACATATTTACCAGCAGGCACCACAATAGAAGGCTGATCACCCTGCTTTATCACTCCCGATGTACGCAAAACAGTAGAAGTATTAAGTCCATTAGTAGGAGTAGCACTTCTATCACCCCTTACATAAACCATATAACCACCAGAAATATTAATTATATCTGAGGTGGATGAAATAGGTGTATAACCCTGACTAGATACATTGTATTTCTTAACACTAGGACCTCCAGCAGAATAATAATCAAATCCATTTGCTAGATAGGTACTGTTATTATTATCAGTTACCATAGTGCCATAACCTTTACGACTATTTAATGCAGACGCATTCCCTTCTTGCCAAGATTGTCTATATGTTTGAGTAGTATTAGTAGGGATAGAAAGAAAGCGCCATTTTCTGCCTGAAGAAATATATCTTTCAACAGTGACATCTCCATCAATATGATTTCCAGAATTACTATTGTTGTTGCTCATATCTCCTACAGATGCGGTGGTATTTGAATCAGACAATAGTGTTAAATTGTTATTAGTATTGAGTAATGTATTATTTACATTGCCAAATTTCAGAAGCGTTGATATTTTTAAAGTATCGTTAAGAGTTGATGATAAATTTACCCCTATTGAATTACTTATTGTGAGATTTTTTATTTTTTTTGAGTTAAACATAGCTCCTGAAATAGTTTGAGCTATATTTCCTACTAGTTCTATAGTTCCATCACTGGCATTAAGATTATTTTCAGCTGTAATAGTTCCTTTTATTTTTAGTGTATTATCATTCTTTAGTAGGAGCGAGGCTCCGTTTTGAATAATAATATTATTACAATCAGCATCTGCTGAATAAATTATAGGATTAATAATAGTGCTTGAAGGAATGATTACATTAGTTATTTGAGTAGGTACTCCACCACACCAATTTGCTGCATAATGCCAGTTGCTGTCTGCCCCTAGCCATGTTCCAGTTCCCGATACTTTGTAATTACCAGATACCAATGATGTTGCATTCCCACAAGTGCCACTGATAAGGCAGTAATAATATTTTGTTCCAGTGTCAATGCTAGTAGGAGTAAATGAACTACTTGTTGCTCCATTTATGAGGCTGCCTCCTGATGTAGATGCAGTAATATTTGAATACCATTGATAGGAGAGACTAATGCCGCTTGCAGAAACTGAAAGTGATGGAGCTGTTGTGTTTTGGCAAACTTGCTGGTTGTTATTGTTAGGCTG
>Ga0114966_10001879_pt1 | contig 19069 bp, 13 predicted proteins | sample M_130207_XF_Meta_FD_87029 | JGI IMG/M metagenome (GOLD analysis project Ga0114966, IMG submission 87029) | Freshwater microbial communities from Lake Montjoie, Canada to study carbon cycling - M_130207_XF_MetaG | ecosystem: Environmental > Aquatic > Freshwater > Lake | place: Lake Montjoie...
CATCCGGGTTCTAGAGACGAAGACATGTTGAGTCTTGCGCTCTGGCTTAAAAAGAATAAATTCAAACCCGATCAGGTGCAGACGTTTTATCCTTCGCCTATGGCTTTGGCCACAGCCATGTATTATTCAGGTCGCAATCCGCTTAAGAAATTGCATTACAAAAGTGAACGTCTGCACATTCCGAAAAAATTGGAACAGCGTCGCCTGCAAAAAGCTTTCCTTCGTTACCATGATCCCAAAAATTGGGATCAATTACGCACAGCACTTACTGCTATGGGACGCGCTGATCTGATTGGCACTGGTGAGCACCATCTAGTGCCACCTGAATCTGCTGCAACCCGTTTTATACCGCAACGACTTACTAAGCCTAAAATCAGGCGCGTTTAATCCAAATAAACGCTTAACTCTCAACCCATTTAACCAAAGTGCTCACCCAGTCAGGGTGGGAATTAAGACATGGGATCAGGGTTAACGATTCGCCACCGGCCTCGACAAAAGTGTCACTGCCTTGAATTTCTATTTCTTCTAATGTTTCTAGGCAATCGGTAACAAAAGCAGGACACAACACCAACAGTTTTTTTACGCCTGCAGCGGCTAATTCTTTTAGTCTGGTTTCAGTTGAAGGCTCCAACCATTTGGCACGGCCAAGGCGTGACTGGAAACTGACAGAATACTGATCAGATCGCAGGGCGGCTTGGGCAACAAATTCTTCTGTAGTGCGCAGCACTTGGTGTCTATAACATGTTGCATGAGCTGCAGAAGGCACCGAGCAGCAATTGGCAATCTTGAGGCAATGCGCTCCTGTTGGGTCAGCTTTAGTCAGATGCAATTCCGGCAGGCCATGATAGCTGAACAGCAAGTGGTCAAACGGTTGTTGAAGCCATGGCTTTGTACTGGAGACCAACGTGCGGATGTAATCAGGGTTGGCATAAAATGCCGACGGCACAACCAGTTCAAGCGCAAGTTTTCTTTCTGCAATTACCCGTTCGGCTTCCCTGATCGATGTCAGTACTGTGCTTTCGGCATAATGCGGATATAAGGGCAGAAACAATACTTCTTTGATCCCTGGGATACTGGCAATCTTTTCTAGCTCGTCGGCTATTGCAGGTTTGCCATAACGCATTGCAAGATGAACAGGAATATCAGTTTGTTGCCTCAGCGCTGTAACCATGTGTCGTGACAGGCTGATAAGTGGCGAACCCTCGTCGGTCCATATACTTTGATATGCATGGGCCGAACGTTTGGGGCGAGCAGGAAGCACAAACAGGCTTACGATCAGGCGCCTGAGTATCCACGGTAACTGTATCACGTAGGGGTCCATCAGGAATTCGTCGAGATAGCGGCGGACTGCTGGCACATCGGGGCGCTCGGGTGAGCCAAGGTTGGTGAGGAGTACTGCGCGTTTTGTCATAATGTAATCTGCTGTCCTGGTTGCTACATAACTAAAGATCTTTATAACATATGCACCCTTAACGCAGGAAATTCTGCAATGGATGTAAAATCGAAGCATGGCTACAAAAAAAGCAATTATCAAGGTCGGCATCAGCAGTTGCCTACTCGGCGAAGAGGTTCGTTATAACCGCGAGCATAAACATTACAGCCTTTGCACCAGTGAACTTGCGCAATACTTTGAGTTTGTGAGCACCTGTCCTGAGTTGGTGGCAGGGCTTGGCGTACCCCGTCCTGCGATCCGACTCGTTGGTACTCCTGACGCACCGCGTGCTGTGCGTGTGATCGAAACAGCATTGATATCACGGACGACCTGCAGGTTTTTCTGCAACCATATTCTGATGACCTCAGCCTGAGAAATAATTTGTGACACTAGCTCTACACTGGTTTCGTACAGACCTTCGTATTCATGACAATCAGTCTCTTGCCTCAGCACATGCCGAGGGAGATGTTGTGGCAATTTATATTGCTACACCTAAACAATGGCAGGCGCATTATGATGCAGCAATCAAGCTAGATTATTGGCGCCGAAATCTGCAGATGCTGGAAGCAGAACTTCTACAGGCAAACATACCGTTGTATTATTTTGAAGTTGCAACTTATAAAGAGATCCCAGCTTTATTAGAAAAATTGTTTGTCAAGTGGCAGGTAAATTCACTGCACTGCAATCGTGAATATCCGCTCAATGAACACAATCGTGAAGCAGCTGTAGCAGCAGTTTGCAGCAAGCTCGGTGTTCAGATGCAATTGCATGACGATCAGGTGCTGATGCCACCGGAGCATGTGTTCAATAAAAGCGGCCAACCATATAAGGTTTTTACGCCTTTTGCGCGCCACATGCGTGAACTTTTACAGCCGCTGGAAGGACGCGAGGCCCTTACCATAAAGCGACAGGAAGTCGTTGCACTGCAGCGCCTGAATGAGCAACGTCAGTTGGGTGAGCTCAGTTGGCCCGCGATTGATCCTGTCTGGGAAAAATTATGGCCCGCTGGTGAAAATTATGCGCGGCAACGACTGACGGATTTCTGCGAAGAAGCCATAATCGTCTATGACGAAGCGCGTAATATTCCATCTATCGATGGCACAAGCCGCTTGTCTCACGCTCTTGCCGCTGGCGTGTTATCAATTAGGGAATGCTGGCGCGCTGCACATTTATTTGGTGAAGGGAAGGGTAGCGAAATCTGGCGTAACGAATTGCTCTGGCGCGATTTCTACAAACATATCATCTGGCACTATCCCCATGTGTCGCGCCAAAAACCCTGGCGTGATGACGTCAGTCACGTGCCCTGGCAACATAACAAGGAAGAATTTTCGCGCTGGTGTAATGGTCAGACGGGTATACCCATCGTTGATGCGGCGATGCAGCAACTGCTACAAACCGGATGGATGCACAATCGCTTGCGCATGGTCACAGCAATGTTCCTTACCAAGCATTTGCTAATCGATTGGCGCTGGGGCGAGAGATGGTTTATGCAGCATCTGATTGATGGTGAATTTGCCGCCAACAATGGAGGTTGGCAGTGGAGTGCATCGACTGGTACTGATTCAGTGCCCTATTTCAGGATATTTAATCCTGTCACTCAGTCACGCCGTTTTGATTCTGAGGGTGCGTTCATAAGAAAATATCTACCTGAGCTTGCCCATCTAGACAACAAGAGTATCCACGATCCTGGACCAGAGCGCCCATCATCCTATCCAGCACCAATTATTGATCTCGGCTTTGGCCGGGAAAGAGCACTTTCCGCTTTCAAAAAGCAGGTTGATTTTTTCTACGAAACGCCCGAATAGTGGTTTCAGTGTAAATAAAAATGTATTTACATGATATTTTTCAGAAAAATGAGATTTATAAAAATATTTTAGTAGGGCTACAGCTTTTAACTACTTAAAATTTCTTCAGATCGCCTATATTTAGTTTTAATATTTCGGATAGCAGTACAAGGAGAGCCCTACATGTTCGGTTCAATGTTGTCACAAAATCAATCACCATATTCGCCTCGCTATCAGCTCGTAGGGTTTGTAGGCTGGTTTATTCTCACGTTTATTGCAGCGGCCATTGGCGCATTTTCTACGCTGACAGCTAAAGATTTCTATATGCAACTAGTGCGTCCCGACTGGGCGCCGCCGAGTTGGTTGTTCGGACCAGTATGGACCCTACTCTATGGGATGATGGCTGTTTCGATTTGGCTCGTCTGGCGCTTGGGTAAGCTTGCTAGGGTGCGTATTGGCTTGTTGCTGTTCATTTTGCAACTTGCGGCAAACAGCTTATGGTCTTGGTTGTTTTTTGCATGGCACAAAGGTGCGCTAGCATTTGCGGAAATCCTAGTGTTATGGATTCTGCTGGCTGCAACCATAAGTATCTTCTGGAGCTTGCACAAGCTTGCTGCGGTTCTTTTGTTGCCTTACTTAGCATGGGTTACGTTTGCAAGTATGTTGTGCTTTTCAATCTGGGTGCTAAATTTATCTACTCTTGCATGAAAAACCTCTGCAGAACGACTATTGGTTAATATCCTAATCTAGTAGTTAGCAGTGTTCGTGTGTGTTCTATATTGCCTGTATTATGACCAAAAGTGCCACTCTCCTTGGCCATATCAGTGATTGTCACCATGTCCAACCTGCACCCTTTTGCATCCTTGTCTCCCGATTGGATTCTGTCAGCTGTCGAAAGCACAGGCTTAAATTGCGATGGTCGCATGTTGGCCCTCAACAGTTATGAAAACCGGGTCTACCAAGTAGGTGTGGAAGACGCCAATCCGGTGATCGTTAAGTTTTACCGACCGCAGCGCTGGAGCCGCGAACAGATTGAGGAAGAACATGCATTTGTGCTCGAACTCGAGGTCAGTGAATTGTCGGTGGTGGCACCGCTGTTATCGGCAGAAGGTCGTACCATTTATGAACACGAAGGTTTTTTGTTTGCTGTGTTTCCGCGGCGTGGTGGCCGTAGTCCTGATTTGAATCTCGATACCTTGCAAGTACTTGGTCGTTGCATGGGAAAATTACACAGCGTGGGCGCTCTGCAGCCCTTCAAACATCGTCAGCATTTGAGTGTGGCAAACTTTGCTGAAGCTAGCAGTATTTTTTTATTGGAACACGATTTTATTCCCGCCGATTTGCGCATAGCCTACACCTCGCTGACACAGGATCTCCTCAAAAAAGTAAAACAAATTTTCGCTGACAAAAAAGACTACAGCAGTTTGCGAATACACGGCGACTGTCACGCTGGTAATGTACTTTGGCGCGATGAAATTCCGTTGTTGGTCGACTTTGATGACACGATGATGGGGCCGGCAGTGCAGGATTTTTGGATGTTGCTGTCGGGCGATCGCGAACAACAATTGGCACAATTGTCTGAATTAATTGATGGATATGAAACTTTTTACACTTTTAATCCTGCCGAATTGGGCCTTATCGAAGCCCTGCGCACCCTACGCTTGATGCACTATAGTGCGTGGCTAGCGCGGCGTTGGGATGATCCGGCCTTCCCACGCAGTTTTCCTTGGTTTAATACACCGCGGTATTGGTCTACTCATATCCTCGAGTTGCGTGAGCAGTTGTCCGCTTTGGATGAGCCACCCCTCGTGCTTTACTGACCGGTTGTTCGAGACTACTGACTTAGGTGCCAGATCAGACAGATGTAAAAATTTCGTTGATCCGCGTGGATACATCCATGTAGCTCGCATTCGCGTCCCTTACTCTCCGTGCATACCCTTACCAACCTGCATTTTTTGCCGGGGACTTATGCTAAGGTACTGAGCAACTATTGGTTAGTTGCTGGATTGTGTCTTATGGTGTCCTTAAAAAACTTGATTCGAACTACTTTTTTAATATTAGCTGTTATTTTGTTGGTGGGTGCCTGTGCCGATAAGGCCACCGATGGGGACTCTGTCACCGTAGCCAAAAGTCCGAACGATGCCCGTGAATATAAATCATTGGTGCTTGCCAACGGCATCAAGGTGCTGCTGGTTTCCGATCCGACTGCAGACAAGGCTGCAGCCTCGGTGGATGTCAATGCGGGGTCCAATAGTGATCCGGTAGAATTTGCTGGGCTTGCGCACTTCCTCGAACATATGTTGTTTTTAGGCACCACAAAATTTCCAGAAGCAGGTGCTTATCAAGAGTATATCGCGGGGCATGGCGGCGAGCATAATGCGTACACATCTTATGAAAATACTAATTATTTTTTTGATATCGACGCGGAGTTTTTGGAGCCGGCACTAGACCGCTTTTCCCAGTTTTTCATCGCACCATTGTTTACCGCTGACTATGTTGACCGTGAACGTAATGCGGTTAACTCTGAATATCAGTCTGGGCTACAAGATGATGGTAGGCGCGGATATTCAGTCTTGAAGGAAATATTAAACCCTGCTCATCCGCTAACTAAATTTTCTGTGGGCAGTCTCGACACTCTACAGGATCATGACGGGGCTTCGCTACGAGATGCTTTGCTGGCGCACTATGACCGTTATTATTCAGCCAATCTTATGACTGTATCAATTTTTGGTGCCCAGTCGCTGGACCAACTGGAGCAACTGGCGCAGAAATATTTTGTCCAAGTTGATAATCGGCAGCGCACAATACCCACTACCACAGAGCCCTTGTTTGTGCCGGGTTCACTACCAGCCATGCTCGAAATCGAACCGGTGCGTGACAGTCGTTCACTGACTTATACTTTTCCCATACCGGTGGTGCAGCAATTTTACAAATCCAAACCATTAAATTATTTAGGCAATGTGCTTGGTCATGAAGGTGAGGGCAGTCTACTTGCTAAGCTGCGGGACTTAGGTTGGGCCAATAGTTTGAGCGCCGGGGGCGGGTTTGCCTATCCCGATAATGCCACGTTTACCGTTGCAATCGGACTAACAGCAGAAGGAGTCAATAAAATAGACGAAATCAGCGCTTTGTTGTTTCAGTTTATTGAACTGACTCGTAGTGAAGGCATTCATCCTTGGATGTTTGAAGAAGAACGAGTGATGGCAGATTTGGCATTTCGTTTTCAGGAACCTGTTGAACCAATTTCTTTGGTCAGCAACATGACGCGCATGTTGCAGGAATATCCACCGGAAGAATTAATTACGGCCAGTTACATATACGAAAACTTCGATCCGGCGCTATTGCAGAGGATTTTGGAGAGCCTGCGTCCAGACAATGTGTTACTGACATTTACTTCGCAAACAGTAACTGGCGACCTTACTGATCCCTGGTACAACACTCCCTATAGTTATCACCCCATTAACCCAGCACAAATTGCCGCTTGGCAGGCTTATCCTGCTGAAGCAGCCTTAGCCATTAACCCGCCCAATCCATTTTTACCGGCGGATCTAACCATCAAACCTTTTGTTGGCACTGAGGAGGAGGCTGCCGCAACAAATTTTTCCGCTAAACCAAAGTTGCTGGTGGATGCCGATGGTGTGCGTTTATGGTTTAAGCAGGACAACGAATTTCTAACGCCACTGGCTAATTTTAATCTCTATGCAATGACACCGCTGTTCAATGACAGCTTGCGTAATTCCTTGCTGTCTAGTTTTGTGGTGAGTCTGGTCAATGACAAACTCAATGAATATTCTTATCCAGCTAATTTGGCCGGAGTTAGTTTCGGTGTAGGACATAGGGCACGCGGGTTTACTTTATCTGTCAGTGGCTACAACGATAAACAACCAGTTTTATTGACTGCATTGTTGCAAAGCCTAACCGATGCCGATTTTGCTCAGGAGCGTTTTGACATAATAAAAACTGAGATGATTCGTGGTTGGCAAAATGCTGCACTGCAAACTCCCTACACCCGCCTCTATGGCGAAGTACAATCCTTACTGGTTATGCCGTATTGGTCGGAAGCAGAACGTATAGAGGCAGTTGAGGATATTACACTTGCTGATGTTAAAGCCTTTGTGCCAACCATACTGAGCAACATACACATCGATGCTCTTTATCACGGCAACGTTGTGCCTGCTGATGCTATTGCCATGTTAGATATTGTTTTAAGTAAGCTTCAGCCAACAGCAGCGGCTCTTATCCCTTCGTTTGGCACTGTAGTGAAGTTACCGGAAACTACTCGTATTGTGCAGGAAGTGACCATACCTCACGACGATTCAGCTATCGTGATTTACATGCAGGGTAAAGATGACAGTCTACAAACCCGCGCTACCATAAATTTGTTGGCCACTATTTTGAGTACCCCTTTTTACGACTCCCTGCGCACTGAACAACAATTGGGCTATATCGTAAATGCGGGCACACTTCCTATTTTGAAAACTAATGGACTAGTACTGGTTGTCGAATCACCAGTCGCAGATCCGCTCATGCTCGAAACCAGCATCAATACTTTCTTAGAAAATTATACCGAGCAACTTGTAGCAATGGATCCGCAGGCTTTTAACGAGCTGAAATCGGCTTTGGTTAATAATTTGCGCCAGCCCCCGCAGCGTTTGGCGGAACGCAGCGGTCGCTTTTGGAGTGATATTCTTACTGAAGAATATGTCGACGATTCCACCTTGTTGATGGCGGCGGCGATTGAGTCGCTGAGTCTGGAACAAATTGTGGACTGGTATCAGCTACAGGTTGCTGATCCTACTGCTACACGTGTAGTAGCTCGTTCCGCAGGCCGAAACTTGCAAGAGCAGTTTTTGGCCAAACGCCAGGAAGCTGCAGCTACCGTAATACTGGAACGGGGTAATATTGATTATTTACCGTTTAAACAGCAGTCTGCCCAGTTTGAATTCAAATAATTGGATATGACCAATACGCGCCCTTGGTATGGATTTCTGTTGTCGTTATTAACAGCCTTCATGTGGGGTGTGTTGCCGGTAGCCTTTGTTCCGCTACTCAACAGTCTTGATCCTATCACCATTACCTGGGTGCGTTTTACTATAGCAATGCTGGTGGTAATGGCAGTGCTTTGGCGCAGTAATCAACTACCTTCGCTCACCACACTGCCCACATCTACGGGTTGGCAGTTGCTGATTGCCGTTATTGCCTTGCTGGGTAATTTTATTTGGTATTTTATGGGGCTGCAGTTACTCAATCCCGAGTCAACGCAAGTATTGATTCAGCTGGCTCCCTTCATTCTTATGTTTGGCAGTGTGTATTTTTATGGCGAACGGTTTGGTGTGCTAGGGTGGTGTGGAGCCCTACTGCTGATAAGCGGATTGTTGTTGTTTTTCAACAATCGCCTGGCCGGATTACTGCGTGATTTCTCAACTGATACTCTTGGCATTTTTTACATGTTGTTGGCATCCCTTACCTGGGGCATCTATGGCTTGTTACAGAAAAAATTACTCAGGCAACTACCTGCCGCACAATTAACCTTGTTGATCTATGTGGCTGGAGTATTGGTATTGGGCTTGTTCAGCTCGCCCTTGGCCTTGTTGCAATTGAATACAATTGAGGTTGTATTGCTGCTCTTTTGTGGTTTTAACATGGTGGTGGGTTACGGGGCTTTTACTGAGGCACTGCGGGTTTGGGGAGCAGCCCGTGTAAGTGCCGTGATTGCCTTAGCGCCTGTATTCACAATCGTCTTTATGCAGGTAGCTGTTGTGTGGTGGCCAGTTTATTTCAGCAGCAGTCAGTTAAATGTCTGGTCTTATCTGGGCGCAGCGTTGGTGGTGGCAGGGTCGATGCTGGCAGCTTTCGGAAAATCATAATCTCTTGGTTTGTTTCAATTCTCAAAACGGACTGATCAAATTGGTTGCCGTTGATCCTAATTCATGCAGCTCATTTAAAGAAATTTACTCTGAATTCTAGTGCTTAGGTTAAAAATACTGAGGCTTTCGTTGAGTAAATAGCGCCTAATCATAATTAGAACAGAGATTCTACTTTACATTTGATACTACCTTTGTATATTGATCTTCACTTGTCGCCAGCTTAGTAACCGACGATTCAAGATAATTCGCAACTCTAGTTATAAAATTCTTTGGAGGGAATGTTATGAAGTCTAACAATTACAATCATTTCAGATTAAGTTCGCTTGCGCTTGCGGTCACTTCAGCGCTGCTAAATCCGTTACAAAGCTTTGCCGCTCAGAATGAGGCTCTAGAGGAAATTCAGATCACCGGTACACGCATTCGTGCTACCGATGGTATGGTCGCACCAACCCCGGTCACTTCGGTCACCACGACTGAGATAATGGCTTTTGATCCGGGTACCTCGATATCTGAACAGCTCGACAATCTTCCCCAATTTCTTGGAAACCAAACCGCGCAACGCGGAGGCTCCACGCTGTTTGGCGACGCTGGAGGCAGTTACCTGAATCTGCGCAATATGGGAAAACAGAGAACACTTGTTCTATTTGACGGTTCGCGCATCGTACCTGCCGACCGCGCCAGTACTGTCAATGTCGACAATTTCCCCACCGCGCTGGTTCGCACCATCGACGTGGTGACAGGCGGTGCTTCTGCGGCTTATGGAGCTGACGCACTAGCCGGCGTGGTCAACTTCGTGCTTGACCGTGAATTTGAGGGTTTCAAATCGAGCGTTTCTACTGGTATCACTGAACGGCTGGATGGTCAGAACTGGAGTTTCTCAGTTGCCGGAGGCAAACAGATAGGCGATCGCTTGAACGTGATCGGTTCGCTAGAAGCCCGTGATGTGAAACAGATCAACCGAGATCCTTGGGATACCGAAAATTGGAACAGCATCGGTTGGGTAATCAATCCTGCCTGGGCGGCAGCCGCTGCTCTGCCAGCAAGTAACTCCGCTAGGTGTGTCGTAGGCACATACTGCGCTGCAGGTCCACAGCGTATTACAGCTGCGAATGTTCATTCTTCCACGCAAACCGCTGGTGGCCTTATCACCGCTCCTGGCTTCATTCTCAATCGGTATACATTCTCAGCCGATGGTAAGAGCGTTAGGCCTTTCATCGTTGGTGATATTGCAGCTGCCACGGGCACTGGCTCCAATGGTATGCAGGCCGGCGGTCCTGAAGCTGGTGTCGCCGAAAAATCGCTCGGTGGCGGTGCCAACGGTGCCGCGGTAGTTCAGCGTTCCGGATTTGGTGCCATCAAGTATGCACTTAACGATGACACCGAAGTGTTCGCACAAGTCATGCTTGGCAGAACGGAGTCCAATACATATGACCGTCTTAGTTCTTTCGAAATGGGGCAGGGATATTTTGGCACAATCTATGTCGAAAATGCCTTCCTGCCTTTGGAAGTGCGCAACGCGATGGTTGCTGCCAACCGTACTTCCTTCGAATTACAAAAGATTGGCCAGCCGATCAAACCACAAAACTTCAATATTGCTGACGGCCGCGATGATAAAAACATTAGCCAGATGTGGTCGGCCAGTACGGGGTTTGATCATATCTTTGCTAACGACTGGTCTCTGCGTGGCAACTATCAGTACGGCGAATCCAAACTGACCTCGGCAGCTTACAATATACTGCGCATCGACCGTCTGCACATGGCAATCGATGCTGTACGTGATCCGGCCACGGGAGCTATTGTATGCAACGTACAGCGCTACAATCCCACGCCACAGCAACTGGCAGCGTCGATGGCAGGCAAAACTGTCGCCACGACGGACCAGGTCAACTTTCCCAACGGCATCCGGACTGTAGATTCGCCGATCTTCAACGATAACGCCATCCGTGACTGTGTCCCTATCAATATCTTCGGCGAAGGCAATGCTACTCAGGCGGGGCAGGATTACGTACTCGACGATAAGAAAGGTCATCGCGACCTCGACCAGCATTTTGCTGAAGTGCTGCTGACTGGCGATTTGTATGAAGGCTGGGGCCCAGGTCCCGTCTCGTTTGCCGCTGGTTTGACCTATCGCGAGGAATGGTTCAACCAGTTAAGCACACCGATCGGTGGCGAACGTTCGGCTTCCAATGCACCGGAAATCGGCATCCGTGGCATGTCGGCAGGCACCACCGGCGGAAATCGCTCGGTGCACTACTTCTCCGCAACCAGTTGGGCGACCGGTGCATTCGATGTTTGGGAATGGTTCAGCGAGGTCAACGTACCTGTGTGGGAAGCCGGGTCCGGCAACCAGCGTCTGGATACGACCTTCGCGTTCAGGCGGTCCGATTATTCGCACAGTGGCGAGATCGACAGTTGGAAATTAGGTGCGGAAGTCCAGTTGATAGATGGCTTGCGATTTCGCGCCACCAAGTCGCGTGATGTGCGCGAGCCAACCTTCGGCGAACAGTTCGAGTCGGGTGGTGGTGGTGCCAATATCACCGATCCGCTTCTGCGTACCTCGTACACGATCACTGCCCTGAGCGGCGGAAATCCCGATTTGAAACCGGAGCGAGCAAATACTCTCACCGCCGGGATTGTATGGGAGCCAAACTTTGCTGACTGGATAAACGGCTTCCAGGTTTCCGCCGACTGGTATGAAATCGACGTTCGTGGTCGCGTGGGTTCACTGGGTGCCCAGCGCATTCTGGACGACTGTTTGGCTGGTGATGCTGCACTGTGCACTTTGGTGTTCCGCAACGCTGCGACCCGTGTGGTGGAACGCGTATTGAACGTCAACCTGAACGTAGCTGCGGCCCTAACATCAGGGGTAGACCTCGAAGCGCGCTACGATAAGGAATTAGACTTCTTCAGCAACCAAGAGGAGTCAATGAGCTTTCGCCTCTTTGCTGGTTACCTAGACGAGAATTCCATCACCACTACTACGTACCGTGATGATGTCGGCAGTACGTCGAGTCCGGAATGGAACGCGACAGCAACTGTTGGATATAGGCTTGGGCCATATGGCGTAAGCATGGTTGGCCGCTATCGTGACAGCGCCTTGATTGGGTCCGGGACCGGAACGTCTGGAGCAGCATTCTGGAGAGAGGGCGTCGACGTAGATGACAATACCATCCCGTCGAACACAGTCGCGAACCTAGTATTCAGCTATCGCGGAGAAACGTCTAATGCCGCTACCTGGAATACGAACTTCAACATTACCAATGTGTTCGACCGCGAGCCGCCCATCACCCCCTCGCAGAGCCAGCGCGGTGGTCAGCAGGGCATCAGCAATACTTACGACGCCTACGGTAGGAGGTATCAACTGAGTCTCAACTATAACTTCTAAGTACGACCATCACCGCACGCAATTCGATAGTTCCGTCACAAAAAAAGCCTGCATTTTTGCAGGTTTTTTTGTGCAAAACGGGGGTGGGTCTTGCCAGTAAACAAACTCCGTCCAGCCCTTGATCGTTAGGTTTTTTTTTTACAGTAGGTTGGATTGCAAGACCTAAGTCCCAAAGCCAGTTAAAAATTCCCCCTTCACTTGGGTGCAAATTTTGATTATGTTACCGACCCAATTCTGAACAATCAGTTAAGGAGCAAAGCATGCAGGCAATTAACAATGTAACCAGATTCAAATTCAAATATTTGTTGCTCACCACAGTCGTCATGGCGGCATGGCTGGGCAACAGCGCACTTGCCCAGCCAGGGCGACAACCTCCACCAGCACCAGTGCCTGATGAAGTCATAATGCCGCGGCCAACTGCAATTGAAGTCGAGCAGGCACGTACGAGTCTTGCAACATTTATCGCCGGCCTGGATACCGCTAATAAGCGCATTTTCGATGCCTATCCATACTTGTTAGAAGTACGCCCACTTGGGATTAACACTGCCTTGGTGCCCAACCTTGCGCCCAACTTCGCAGCAAAACACGCAGCTAATCTTGAGGTCGCTAAAGCGGGCGATATCGACGTACTGTTCATGGGCGATTCCATCACTGACTGGTGGCGTAATGAAACAGGCAACATGGCAGGGAAACCGGTGTTCGACAAATATTTCGGCACAATGAAAGTTGCCAACTTCGGCATTGCCGGTGACACCACGCAGGGGGTGCTGTTCCGCCTGCAGAACGGCGAAGGTCAAGGTTTCACGCCAAAGGCCGTGATGCTGATGATTGGCACCAACAATACCCGCTCTCACAGGCCGGCAGAAATTGCCGAAGGTGTTGGGGCAGTGATACTCGAATTACAAAAGGATTTCCCAGCGGCAAAAATTTTGCTACTTGGCATTTTCCCCCGCAGTACACCCGATGACCCTCTGCGTACGCAGATTGCGGAAATCAATTCCATTATTGCTCGGCTCGGCGATAACCAAAGTGTGTTCTACAAGGATATTGGCGCCATTTTTCTTGATGCCGATGGCAAAATTGCGCCAGAAATTATGAGTGATGGTTTACATCCGACCACGCAGGGCTATGAGCTTTGGGCAGAAGCCATCGAGCAGCCTCTCGCAGATTTGCTGAAATAAACAAATAAGGGGTCTCACCCCTTATTCTCATTGTTCTGCGATGTTCTCCTGCAAAGTATCCCGGGCGGGATGCTTGCAAAACTACTATTGGAGTTCACACAGGTCCGCCTTTGTTTCGAACTTGTCTTGCGCGCTTCAATGCACCTGCGCAGCGGGTGCCGGCTGTGCTGCCGCGGTTGCGGTTGCGGCATCTTTCGCGGTATTCGCCAGACTTACCACGTAAGCCCTTATCGCTTCGGCATCCTGCGGCGTCAGCTGTGTGGCGAACGAAACCATGCCATTGTTCTGCAGGGCACCGTCGATAACGATGGCACTAAATAGCGCATCATTGCTGAGCGCGGCGGCGTAGCGCAGGTCGGGGAATACGCTGCTGACGCGTCCGACGCTGGTGCCATGGCAACTGGAACAGTGTTCGGTGTAGTGCTTTTCACCCTGGGCCAGGAGTGCGGTATCACCGAAGTTGGCCGGCGGATTGAGCTGCGGGGGCGTGTAGCTGAGTAGCTCGGGAAGCGTAGCGGTGCCACCGAGTTTGTAGACCAGCAGGCGCGCATAATTAGGTGCCCAGTAACCTCCTGTACTCTGACCGGACACTGTCGCGATGAACTGTTCTCCGTCGATCTCGTAGCTGACCGCGCCACCGACGGCACCCGATTGAGTATCGGTACTCCACACTTCTGCACCAGTGTCGGCGCGGAAGGCCTTGAAAGTGTTACCCGTGGCTTGGAACACCAGGTTGCCTGCCGTGGTCATAACGCCGGCGCGCGTACTGGCGATGCGTTGTTCCCACATGGGTTTTCGCTGTACCGGGTCCCAGGCCAGTAGGTACGAACCGGCGCCTTGCAGTTGTGGCGCTGGACCTTCCGGCTTCTTAGTCGTGTTAATCGACAACAACTGGTTGCCCATTTTCGCGCCGGCTTCGGCCACAAACGCGTAGCTGGAGTAGGTAGTTGGGATGTACATCAGGCCCGTGCCGGGATTGAAAGCCATCGGGTTCCAACCGTGGGCGCCGGCAAATGAAGGCACCACGTAGAAGCCCGTGCTGTCTGCCTGACCATAGTCGGCTTCGGGATTGAGTATGGGACGAAAATTTTCGTCGAAGCCGGTCAGCCAGTTGGCGGTGGGTACGAAGAGGTCGGCCGAGTACGGCTTGCCGGTGGTGGCGTCAAGCACGTAGAACACGCCGTTCTTCGGCGCCTGCATTACTACGTGCGTTTGCAAACCTCTGATCATCAGGTCGGCGGTAACGAGCTGCTGGGTGTTGTCGTAGTCCCAGCTGTCGCTCGGAACGGCCTGGTAGTGCCAGCGATACTCGCCGGTTGCCGCGTCCAGCGCCACAATCGAGGAGGTGAACAGGTTGTCGCCACCGCCGGGCGAGCGTATTTCGGCTGGCCACGGTGCACCATTACCGGTGCCGATGTAGACGAGGTCAGTCATTGGATCGTATGTCACCGCATCCCAAGGAGTGCCACCCCCCCCAGTAAGCCACCACTCGCCATTCCAAGTTGCGGCCGCCATTTCGAGTTCAGGTTGTTCGAAGCCCAGTGCAGGATCGCCCGGCACCGCCCACCACCGCCACAGCTCGTTGCCATTGTTGGCATCGTACGCTGCCATGTAACCACGCTGGTGGTATTCGGAGCCGGCTTCGCCAATAAAGATGCGACCGTCGGCGATGCGCGGTGCGCCCGTGATCGAGTGAAAGCCTTCGCGGTCGGTAACCTGTTTCTCCCATACGAGTTCGCCGGTATCCGCTTTTACCGAGACTAGCCGGCCGTCGAGCGTAGCCCAGATGATGTTGTCCTCATAAATCCCGACGCCCCTATTTACGATGCCGCAGCACAGCTTGACTGCAAATTCTCCGGGTACCTTGGGATCATATTTCCACAACTGCTCGCCGGTCCTTGCATCAAACGCGTAAACTTTGCTCCACGGGGTAGACACATAAATGCGTCCGTCTGCCACCAGCGGCGTGGTTTCATAACTGCCACCGCGCTCGGCGAGATCGCCGGACCAGGCCAGACCCAGCTGAGTGATATTGTCGGGCGTGATCTTGGTGAGCGGACTGTAACGCTGTTCGCTGTAGTCACGACCGTAGGAACGCCACTCGCCAGCGCCGTCTGTCGTCTGGGCCAAGGTTTGCGTCATTGGTGCGGCGGGTGCTGCGGCAATTTCGGTTTCGACGGTGGCGTTGTCGCAACCCGTCAGCACAGCTAACATAGTCAGCGTCATGGCGGCGACTACGACTCTAGCGGAATTGTTCATTTGGTTACCTCTGGTGGTTAATTCTGACAGTTGGTGGGTCAGATAGTACCGAGAGCATCGATACAAGGGAAATGTAGTTTTATACATTGTCGAGATTTCTTGCGCCAAAAATCAAAGGGCTGAGTAAATTTCATGGAACATCCACTTTTTAACATCAGCCCAGTCGATTTTTCCGATGAGCAATGAGCATACTCGCGTCCTGTATACCTTCCGCCGTTGCCCCTATGCCATTAGGGCGAGAATGGCGATATTCACCGCTGTCATCGACTTCAAAATGTGGCTCGATAAATACGAATATGCTGATCGCCTTCCAGAACATGAACCGGAATACTGCCATCATAAGTGCACAAAAATTTTAGCGAAGCAGAACAACAGTCTGCAAAAAAGCCGCACCTAATCACATATGCAATCACTCTGGCTGACATCGCGATCATACGGGTAGAAATATTAAAAACTGTTTCGTTCAGCACCGTCAAAAAAATCAGGTAGGCCAGCCAGCGGACCAGCGACTGATAATTGTGAGAAGCTTCCATGAACAAACTGCCAGAAAATAAAAGGCGCGAATTGCAGCAGGCAGATCTTAATTGCCAAGGTGATGGCTCACCTGAAGCATCCACTTCCTAGATTTGAACAAAGCTATTTCCAGCTCGCTCATTTCCTTTCATTGCCTGGGTAAATTAGTAACAGGTGGGACAATCACTTTTTGAACAGAACTGCGCTACTTGAAAAAAGCGGTTGTCACATTTCTTCCCTTTTTTTTCTATTTCAGTTGATATTGAAAACGGTACAATCTTCGCGTGAATTCAATGGAAACCCCCAGAGGCGATGGTCGGGCGTATTGCCGAGAAGTCTCTCCATCGACTATCAACACCGAACACCACAACCGAGGAATTTTATGAGCCTGTCTCCAACGACGTTACGCACTGCAGTGGCCTCCGCCCTCCTGACCTGCTTGAGCACGTCGGTATTTGCTCACCATGGAATAGGACTGTACCAACCACAAATTAACAGCGAGTGGTCCGGCACACTGACCAAGATGAATCTGGTCAATCCGCATTCCTACATGGAGCTGGATGTGACGAAAGCTGATGGCAGCATCCAGCATATGCGCTGTGAAATGCGCGCTGCCACACTGATCAAACGTTCGGGCTGGTCGGCTGACATGTTCAAGGTGGGAGCGCACGTCGACCTGAAGGGGCATCCGCATCGCGACGATCCTGGTGCTTGTTACATAGAAAGCTTCTCGATTGACGGTTCCGCTTCAATGGGCCGCAACGATACGCTCAGTTCCGTTCAGTCTGTCGATACGTCCAATCGCCCGCTGCGACTGGCGGATGGTCAGCTCAACATCAGCGGCGACTGGGCGGTGGAGCAGATGCTGTTGACGATCTCGCCGGAAGGCGACCGCTTGATGATCCCTGCGAGCCAATCGGCTGATGTCGCGAGCGGTAAGATCACGCGTGAGCAGTTACGCGCCCAGCAGCCGCCACGGCAACGGATGGTGCGCACCCCGGTAGGTGAGGCAGAAGCCAATGCATTCGACAGTCGCTCGCCGCGGGACAACCCATGGTTCGCCTGCAAACCCACTAGCCTGATCCGCGACTGGACTGCCGACTGGCCGATCAACCAGTTCATACAGACCACCACAGCCGAAGGTGAGCAGATCATCGACATTACCTACGGACTCTATAATTTCAAGCGCCTTATCCATGTCGGCATGAAGGATCATCCAGCCGACATCACGCCGAGCTACGCGGGCCACTCCATCGGCAACTGGGAAGGCGACACGCTGGTCGTCGATACCATCGGCTTTGAGCAGGGTGTACTGTCACCGCCGACCCGTAGCAGCTCCCGGTTGCACATCGTCGAACGCTTCTCGCTTGATACAGCGAAAATGGCGCTTAAGCGCGAATACACTGTCACCGACCCCATCTACCTCGCCGAACCCTTCGAGAGCTTTGACGAGATGTACCTCGCGGAAACCCCGTTTGAGGCACAGGTGTGCCAAGAGATGACGCCGGAGTTCCAGCAGTGAGATCAAAAGTATCAAATGCCGTCTTGAGCTTGAGTGCCAGTTGAGCCTGTCATTCTTTGATTAGCGCAAAAAATCTAGAACTGCATTATTGCAACTGTCGCAACAGTAATAACAGTCTTCTACCTCTGGGTGAAATTTCAGTGCTTCTTCTTCGGCAAGAGAAGCTGTTTCAACTTCGCCCGCAACAGGTGTTCATTCTGCTGGAAGATCCGTAGATTACTGCCGGTTGTTCAATACTGACTGTTTGGCGGTTACCGTGCCCCTCCTTTTTTCAGCGTCGCTTCCTGTATTTCCATCCAGTGCTTTTCTCGCGCAGTAAGGCATAACAGTTGCCTAATATTTGATGCTGCCTGATGATAGGAAACAAAGGTATGGATTTGGAATACATGGAACATCTACTTTTTAACATCAGCCCAGTCGATATCTCCGATGAGCAATGAGCATACTCGCGTCCTATATACCTTCCGCCGTTGCCCCTATGCCATTAGGGCGAGAATGGCGATATTCACCGCTGGCATCGACGTCGAGTTGCGTGAAGTTTCTCTTAAAAAAAAACCACAGCACATGCTCGATGTATCACGCAAAGGCACAGTGCCTGTGCTTTGCGACGGTACAACAGTAATCGATGAAAGTCTGGATATCATGTTGTGGGCGCTCGCCATCAACGACCCCGACCAGTGGGTTTCCCGTTACTCCGAAGCTGAGAAAGCCAACGCAATACAACTAATCGATGAAAGTGACAACGACTTCAAAAGGTGGCTCGATAAATACAAATATGCTGATCGCCATCCAGAGCATGAACCGGAATACTACCGGCACAAGTGCACAAACTTTTTAGCGAAGCTGGACAATAGTCTGCAAAAACAGCCGCACCTAATTACATCTGCAATCACTCTGGCTGACATCGCGATCTTTCCGTTCGTGCGGCAGTTCTCCAAGGTGGATCGAGACTGGTTTGACCTGTGTGATTTCAAGGCTTTACGAATCTGGTTAGATACCCTGCTTGAGCTGCCCGTTTTCAAGCGGGTGATGGCGAAGCATGTAAAAACCTGCGGATAAGCTCACAAGCGATGAAAAAAATGGCACACGGTATGTGCACTTTTTATATCGTAGAGCTAAGTCCCTA
>Ga0114966_10001881_pt1 | contig 19064 bp, 17 predicted proteins | sample M_130207_XF_Meta_FD_87029 | JGI IMG/M metagenome (GOLD analysis project Ga0114966, IMG submission 87029) | Freshwater microbial communities from Lake Montjoie, Canada to study carbon cycling - M_130207_XF_MetaG | ecosystem: Environmental > Aquatic > Freshwater > Lake | place: Lake Montjoie...
CCGCGACTCCCGCGAGGTGCGTCGGCTCATCCTCACCGCCAGCGGCGGCCCGTTTCGCCAAATGCCCGCCGCGCAGCTCGCCAGCGTCACCGTCGAGCAGGCGCTGAAACATCCCACCTGGACGATGGGCGCGAAGATCACCATCGACTCCGCCACGCTCTTCAACAAAGGCCTCGAAATGATCGAAGCCCGCTGGCTTTTCGATGTCGAAATGGCCCGCGTGGAAGTCATCGTCCATCCGCAGTCCATCGTGCATTCCATGGTCGAGTTCATCGACAGCTCGGTGCTCGCGCAGCTCTCGACCACCGACATGTGCTTCCCCATCCAGTACGCCGTCACCTACCCCGAGCGCGTGCCGAATTCCCTCCCGCCGCTCGACTTCGCCAAACTCGCCCGGCTCGACTTCGAGGCCCCGCGCCTCGCCGATTTCCCCGCCCTCACCCTCGCCCGCGAAGCCGGCGAAACCGGCGGCACCCTCGCCGCCGTCCTCAACGCCGCCAACGAAATCGCCGTCGCCGCCTTTCTCGCGCGCCGCTGCAGCTTCCCCGCGATCTGGGAAACCGTCGCGCGCGTCATGGGCGAACACCGCTCCATTGCGGGCGCGGACCTCGATGCTATCCTCTCCGCCGATTCCTGGGCGCGCACCCGCGCCACGGAAGTGCTCGGCGTTTGAACCTCACGGTCCGCCCGGCGTCTCACCTCACCTCACATGGCTATCCTCAAAATCATCGGCATCCTTCTGGAGGTCGTTCTCCTTTTCAATCTGCTCATCGTCGTCCACGAACTCGGGCACTTTTTCGCGGCAAAATGGCGCGGCCTGGTCATCGAGGGCTTCGGCATCTGGTTTGGCAAACCGCTGTGGCAGAAAAAAATCAACGGCGTGAACTACAGCCTCGGCTGCATCCCGGCGGGCGGGTTTGTGAAACTGCCGCAGCTCATGGACTCCGCCATCGAGGGCGACAGCGAATACGCCGGCAAGGAACTGCCGCGCCTCAAGCCGCTCGACAAAATCATTGTCGCCTTCGCCGGGCCGCTCTTCAGCTTCGGGCTGGCGTGCGTGTTTGCGGTTTTGGTTTGGCAAATCGGTCGCCCGGTGAGCGAAGGCGAGCGCACCACGCAGATCGGCTACGTGCTGCCCGGCTCTCCGGCGGAGAAGGCCGGCCTGCAAGCCGGTGACAGCATCAAGACCATCGACGGCACTCCGATCACCCGCTGGGGCGGGCAGAGCGCGGGCAGCGTGACCTGGCGGATCGCCGGCGGCGAGGAGCCCACCGCGAAGCTCGAAATCCAGCGCGGCACCGAGACGAAAACCCTCGAAGTCACCCCAGAAGTCGAGGCGACCAAGTGGTATCAACGGCGCGGTTTGCGGGCCATCGGCATCGCCGGGACGAGCCACCCGATGGTGGCGAAAACCGAGCCCGGCAGCGCTGCGGCGAAGGCCGGATTTTTGCCAAACGACGTCCTCGTCCGCGTCGGCGGCGAGCCCATCTATTTCGACAGCAGCATCAGCTCCTGGGCGAAGCGCCATCCCGGCCAGCCCATCGTCATCACCGTCGAGCGCGGCGCGAAACGCGCGGACGGCACCATGCCGACCGTCGATCTGACCTTTGAGCCGCGCGGCATTCTCGTTGCGGAAGTGTTTCCGCGCAGCCCGGCGAGCGAAGCTGGCTTGCTCGCGAAGGACCGCATCCTCGCCGTCGATGACCAACCCGTGGCCTTCGGCGAGAACTTCATCCGCCACATCCACGGGCATCTCGGGAAACCCGTGGCCCTGACCATCGAGCGCGGCACCGAGACAAAGACGCTGATCGTCACCCCGGAGATCCCGATCGAAGGCGGCGGAGACAAGCCGAAGCCCAGTATCGGGATCCAGCTCGATCGCGCCGACGGCTTGGTTTTCGACCTGCGCGGCAAGATGTCGCCGGTCTTTCCCTCGCCCTACGAACAGATCGCCGAAGCGACGGGTATGATCATTGAGACGATGAAAAAGCTCAGCCCGACCTCGAAGAGCGGCATCAGTGTCCAGCACATGGGCGGGCCGGTGATGATGATGCGCGTGTACTATCTCCTCTTCGAAAGCCCGGAAGGCTGGCGGCTCGTGCTCTGGTTCAGCGTGGTCATCAATGTGAACCTCGCGATCATGAACATGCTGCCCATCCCGCCGCTCGACGGCAGCCACATCACCCTTGCGCTCATCGAAATGATCCGCGGACGTGCGCCCGGAGCGCGCACGCAAAAGATGGTCGAGTACGTGCAGATCGCCGGCACGTTTCTGGTCATCGGGTTCATGCTCTTTGTCACGGCCTTCGACGTGCAGGATGTCTTTGGCGGGAAGAAGCCGACGCTGCGCTTCCCACCGCGTACGCCGGCAACCCAGGCCCCAGGCTAACTCGGGAGGCGTCTCATGCAGTACTGCGCGTCCTCTTTCCACTACCAGCGCCGCGCCGCCCGCGAGGTGCGCGTCGGCACCATCGGCCTCGGCGGGAGCAATCCCATCCGCGTGCAGTCGATGATCACCTGCGACACCATGGACACCGCGGCGAGCATCCAGCAGACGCTCGATCTCGCGGCGGTCGGGTGTGAAATCGTCCGCATCACCGCGCCGACAGTGAAGGACGCGGCGAACCTCCAGCACATCGTCGCCGGGCTGCGCGCGCGCGGGTGCAGCGTGCCGATCGTGGCCGACATCCATTTCAAACCCGAGGCCGCAATGGAGGCCGCGAAGTGGGTCGAGAAAGTCCGCATCAATCCCGGCAACTACGCCGACTCGAAGAAATTCAAGATCGTCGAATACACCGACGCGCAATACGCCGCCGAACTGGAGCGCATCCGCGAGCGCTTCTCGCCGCTCGTCCTTTTCATGAAGGAGCACGGCCGCGCCATGCGCATCGGCACGAACCACGGCTCGCTCAGCGACCGCATCATGAACCGTTACGGCGACACCCCGCTCGGCATGGTCGAGAGCGCGCTCGAGTTCGCCCGCATCGCCCGCGACCTCGGCTTCCACGACTTCATGTTCTCGATGAAATCGAGCAACCCGAAGGTGATGATCGAAGCCTACCGGCTGCTCGTGGCGCGACTCGCGGACGAAGGCGCGGATTGGAACTACCCGATCCACCTCGGCGTCACCGAAGCCGGTGACGGGGAAGACGGCCGCATCAAATCCGCGATCGGCATCGGCAGCCTGCTCAGCGACGGCATCGGCGACACCATCCGTGTCTCGCTCACCGAAGACAGCGTCCACGAGATCCCCGTGGCGCAAGCGCTCGCCGCGCCATTCAACGCCCGGCGCGACGCCCACGCCGCCGAACTCGCCGCGCTCAACCCGCAGCTTTCCTACGATCCTTTCACCTACGCCCGCCGCGCCACCGGCCGCATCGAGCGCGACGGCGTGACCCTCGGCGGCGAGGAACTCGTCCGCGTCGTCGTCCGCCAGGCCACCTTCGACAAAATCGCGCACAAGGTGAAGGCGATGGGCGACTACCAGCCGGAGATCATCCACGAAGCCGCGAACATCGCCGAGATCGACCCCCGCGACCTCGCGGCCTTCACCCAGATCAATGCCAGCGTCGGGCCGCAATTCGTCACCGTCCGCGATGGCCTGGATCTCCCGGTGATCGCCGCCTTTCGCCTCCTCGCCGCCCGGCTTGATCCGCGCCACCCGATCCTGCTGAAAGACACGCTGGTGCCTGCGACCGATCACCCATCGCCGATCACCGATCACAACTTCCTGCCCACGCTCCTCACCGCCGCCAGCAACATCGGCGCGCTGCTCTGCGACGGCATCGGCGACGCCGTCCTCGTGCAGGGCGAACCCGCACCCGGCCAATCGCTCCGCCTCGCCTACAACGTCCTCCAGGCCGCCGGCACCCGCATTTTCAAAACCGACTACGTGGCCTGCCCGAGCTGCGGGCGCACGCTCTTCAACCTGCAAACCACCACCGCCAAAATCAAAGCCAGCACCGCGCATTTGAAAGGCGTGAAGATCGCCATCATGGGCTGCATCGTGAATGGCCCCGGCGAAATGGCGGACGCCGATTTCGGCTACGTCGGTGGCGCCCCCGGCAAGGTGAACCTCTACGTCGGCAAGACCCCGGTGAAGTTCAACATCCCCGAAGCCGAGGCGGTGGACCGGCTCCAGGACTTGATCCGCGAGCACGGCAAGTGGGTCGATGCCCCGCCAGCGACGGTCGCGGAGACGGCGGCTCTGTAGGACATTCACGAGAGTCAGCGGCACCGTGGGTTGGTGAATGGAAAATGGAAGATGGCCAAGTACCACCGCTTCGAAGACCTCCCTGTCTCCCACTCCCCCCCGGATTTCGGAATCAACTCGATCGCGCAACCCTTTCCGTCTCGAACAACATCGCCGAAGGCTTCGAGCGCTCCACCACGGCCGAACTCCTTTCCTTCATTTCCATCGCACGCGGCTCGGTCGGCGAGGTTCGCTCCGTGATGGCAGTCGTGAAAGATCGCCCCGCCCTGCGAAAGCACGCCGCCGGCCTGAACAGCATCCGCCAACTCGCGGAATCCTGCGCACGCCAGCTCACCGGTTGGGCAGGAGCCGTGCAAAAGCTCCCCTTCAAAGGCCAAAGAAGAATGCCGGAAAAGGTCAAGCGCACCCGCGAGACCTCCTCGGCCTCGACCACACCCGCCTCACCCACCGCTTCCAAGGCCGCGACTTCCGCCTCACCGACGTGAGCGGCGAGGTGGTGACGAAGCTGCTCGCGTAGCGCGGCGGCGGTTACGTTTTCGATCCCTCGTGAAGACGCGCCGACGGGAGTTTACGCGCGGACATAAAACGTCATTTCCCGCCAGCGCCGCCGACCGAGGCGCAGAAAGAATTGCAGCGCACGTGGGCATTGCCAGGGGGCCGGTCGGCGGCGGATGAGATGGAGGGCGAACCGACTTTGCGAGAAGGCGAAATGGAGGCGGTTCCGTTCCGCTTGGCAAAGGCCGGCGGGCCGGTGCTGATGGAGGTCGAGGCAGAAATCATGGGCGTCGCGGGCGCCGGATGATTCGCGAGCCACTGCGTGGTGCCGGGCATAGGCACGAAAGAGCGGCCACGCTTCCGCGCCGAGCGAACGGCAGGTTTCGGGAATGATACGGCGGACGAGGCCGAACCGTTTGCGCAGGAGAATGTCCGCCTGAAACTCCAAATCGGCGGGGACGAGTTGCACCAGCGCCGCGCGATCGCTTTCGCGGAGATTGAGCCGCGCGGCCACGGCACCCGGATCGGCGGCCAGCGCGTCGCGCAGCGCGCCGTCGCTCAGCAACTGCCCGAGGGCGCTGATGAAATCAATGGGAGGCACGGATTTGTCCCAGCTTGGCGATTTCCTTTTCCAACTCCGCCGGGGCGGGAAAATCCTCGTCGCGTTCGAGGATGATCGCCTGCACCGGCGCGTGCGCGACCACCGCACGAGCGAGTTCGAGCACTTCCTCCTGGATCGGTTGCGCATGGCTGTCCGTGTAGCGATCACCGGCGCGCGAGTAGCCGACGATGTGGAGTTGCACGATGCGCCGCGGCTCGATTTCGCGGAGCCAGGCGAGCGGATCGAAGGCGTGATTCCGGCTGTTGATGAACAGATTGGTGACGTCCAGCAGCAGCCCGCAATCGGCGCGCGCGCAGAGTTCGTTCAGGAAATCCGTTTCGGACAGATCGCCCGTCAGCCGCACGTGCGAGGTGATATTCTCCAGGATGATGGGCTTGCCGCAGTGCGCGGAAATCTCGCGGGCGTGCTCGGCGACGAGGCCCAGCACTTCGCGCGTGGGCGGCACGGGATTGAGGTGGCCGAGGTCCACTGCGGCGGTGCGCGTGAAGGCGATGTGCTCGCTGATCCACTCGGGATTCGCGGCCCGCACGACGCGGGCGAACGCCTCAAGCGTCTTCGCATCAATGGGGCCAGGCGTCCCGAGGCTCAGGCCGAGACCGTGGACGAACAGGTTGAAATCTTTCGCCAGTTCCGGGAGTCGGTCCGTGCCGCCGTGAAAGAAATGCTCCGCCGTGATTTCCAGGCACCCGACGCCGGGTGGACGGGAGGCGATCCAGCCCGCCAACTCCCTGCGGTAGCCTAGGCCGACCTGCATTAGTCGCCTCCACAGCCTCCGCAGCCCCCGCCTCCGCCACACCCGCCTCCCCCTCCGCTGTCACCGCCCGAGCAACTGCTCGATGAGCTTCCACCGGAGTTCCCCGAACGTTTGAAATTTTCTGCGCGCAGGAAAAAGGCGATTCCACCTCCGACCATCATCATGATGAGGAAGTCCCATTTGTGCAGTCCGTGCGCCGAGCCCACGATGATTCGGAACACTGCGGGCAGCTCAAAGCTGAGCAGGCCGACGGCCGTGGTCATGGGGTTGTCGCGGCCACTTCCCCGGAAGACCAGAACCGCACAGAGGGTGACGAGAAACCAGCCGAAGTAGAGCGCGAGAAACGCCGGCCCTTTGATCGTGTGGAGAAAGCTGAAGATGCCATCGTCAGCCATCGCAAGACCGGAAATGGGAAGGTTCATGGCCCCTCGTCTGCCCAGTGCGTTTCGATCCACACGAGCACCGCGTCCACCGCCGGAAACAGCCGTTCGTGCCATGACACCGTCTCCGCCTCGGAGAAGCGAACTGGCTTCGCCTTGAGCGCCAGCAGGTCGCGCAGCACCTGGCCGTCGATCTTGAACTCCTGCTCCAGCACGGGAATCCGCGCCTCGAAAGCCGACGGGATTTCGCGGCCGCTTAGCCGAAGAATTTCCGAGGACTGCACGAAGAACGGAGTGACGTGGCGCGCGACAAAGCGGTCGTAGGCTTGGTGCTGGGCGCGGGTGACGAAGGAGTAAACGAGGCGCAGCCGCAGATTGCGAAAGGCCTGCTCGCACAGGAATTTCTCCAGCCCGTCATCCACGTCCATCGCGGCCAGCGGATCCGCGCCGTGCAGCACGCGGTAGTTGCGGCGGATGCTGGCAAACTTCGGGGCAAAGGCGCGCACGCTGCGCTCGAAGCCGCGCTTCGCCAGCACAAAGGGATCGATCTGCGGCAGCCCGCCGATGGCCCGCGCGACCGCCTGATGCGCGGCGATGTCGGACTGCTTGAGGATGACGAGCAGGTTGATGTCGGACACGCCCGCGATCGCGTTGCCGCGTACCGCGCTGCCATAGACGCAGCAGGAAAAAAGATTGTCGCCCAGCTCGCGGCACAGTGCGGCGACGGCCTGATCGAGGGTGGGGGCGGGTGGCGGGTTCACGGGGCGAGCATTGGGAAAAGCGCCGCGGTGTTCAAGGCGGAAGAGCTGCGGTGGGGCGGGGGGAAAAAATTGCTCTGACGCGGGAGCGGCGGGTCGGCGATGCTGCGGGGCATGAAGGATGACTTGCCGACCGTGCCCGCCCGCCGCCGCTGGTGGCGCGTGCTGGGATGGGGGATGCTGGTGGCCGCGGTGGCCATCTGCGGCTGGAGCGGCTGGCGGGCTTATGACTACCGCGCCGCGGTGCGCGAGGCGCGGGCGGCGGGGTTCTTCTTTTTGGAAAGCCCCACGCCCCTGGCCGCCATCCGCGCGGACTGGCAAGCCGCGCTCCGCCTCGCCACCTGGACGGAGCGCGAGCGGCGGCTGGAGCTGCCCGATGGCACTGAACTCGCCCCGCTCCGGCCCCTGCTCATGCGCCTCGACCCGACGGACTTGACGGCCATCCGATGCCGCCATGTGGACGCGCTCCGCGGGCTCACCCGGCTGCGGTTGGTCGACCTCACCGGCTCAGACGTAAAAGACCTCGCCCCGCTGGCCAGCCTCGCGCAGTTGCAGCGGCTCGATCTCACCAACTGCACGGGCATCGCGGACCTCGCCCCGCTGGCCGGCCTCGCGCAGTTGCAGTCGATTGACATCGTCGGCGCCACGGGGCTGGGCGCGGAGGCGGTGGCGGCTTTTAAGAAAAGCCGCCCGCGGGTCTGGCTCATCGGCCCGGGCGGGCGGCCCGTGAATGCCGAGTGACGGCATGACGCAGGTCGTGGGCATTCGGCATTTGCTCCGGGCTGGGCGAGTGGTCGCACCGGAGACTTCCGGGGCCGCACGCGAGGGTGGGCAGGTCGCACCGGCGGGTGGGCGGGTCGCACCGGCCGGGGGGCAGGTCGCACGGATAGGATTTATCCATCGAAAAGCGTCCCAGACCGCCCAAACCTTCCCTTTTGCCCACTCCCCCGCCCCCGATCCCCGGCCCGCAGATGGCGGGGGCGCGGCGGGAGTGGAGGGCCAGCCTCCGGCGGGTGCCGGTGGGCGGGCGGGGCCGGGCTCAAGGGACGGAGGGGAGGCCGAAATGCGCGGGGGCGAGGTTGGCGGCGATGGCGGCGGCGGCTTCGACGCTGAGGACGCGGCCGGTTTCGCGCTCGAGGCTGGTCATTTCCACGGAGGCGATGCCGCAGGGGGTGATGGCGTGGTAGGGCGTGAGGTCGCCGCCGACGTTCAGCGCGAAGCCGTGCAGGCTGATCCAGCGGCGGACGCCGATCCCGATGGAGGCGATCTTTTTCTCCCCGACCCAGACGCCGGTGAGCCCCTCGCGGCGTGTGCCCGCGACGCCAAAATGCGCGCAGAGGGCGATGAGCAGGTCCTCGAGCGCGCGGAGGTGGCGGTGGAGGTCCTGGCCGCGCGGTCGGAGGTCCAAAATGGGGTAGCCGATGAGCTGGCCGGGGCCGTGGTAGGTGGCTTGGCCGCCGCGTCCGGTGACGATGAGCGGGTGGGGGAGTGCGGCGGGGTCGCGCAGGCTGGAGCGGTCGGGGGTGCGGCCGATGGTATAGACGGGCTCGTGTTCGAGGAGCAGCAGCGTGTCCGGCGCGGCGGGGTCGGCGATTTTTTGGGCGACGAGGTCTTCTTGCAGGGCGAGTGCCTCGGCAAAGGGGACGCGGCCGAGCCAGCGGGAGTGCAGCATTTTTCGGAGGTCAGCTCGCCCGGCACCGGGGCCGCCTACATGTTTTCGTCGCTGCCCCAGAGGTGCTCTTTGGTCCAGCGCTCTTCGTAGAGCTTGCAGAGGCCGATGGCCGGGGCGACGCCGCCGTAGTAGGAAGCCGTGGTGGTGTACTGCTTGTCCTCGTCATAAGTCCCGACGGCCACGATCACGTGATCGAAATGTTCGGTCAGGATCTCAAAGGCTTTGTCGATCATCATTTGCTGGGCTTCGGTCATGGCGGGAAGGTGAAAGTGGAAAGGGGAAAGCGAAAGGGGAAAATCAGGCGGGTGAAGCGGGGTGCATTTTTTGGGAGCAAGGGCGGACAATTCCGGGCAGTGGAGCCACCCACGGACGAGGCAATCCCGACCCTCCTCCGCTCCGCAACCGCGCTCCGCCTTCCGCCATCTCGGCCCGACTCTGCTCAGGCTGGCAGTGACGGCCTCGGGCCTCGGGGCGGCGGAGGCGGTGGAATACCGGGTGGCCGAGCACCTCGGGAAGCGGCACACCGTCTGCACGGTCCGATCCTCGGCATCACGGAGGATAAGGCGAAACCGTAACGGTCGGTTACGTGAAAACGCCCCAGCTTGGCGCGCTCGTCGTGGGAGGGATCTCGCCCTTGAGTTTCGCACTGAGCATCATCTGGAAATCGCCCATCATCTGCACCACGGCGGGGCTGCGCTGGAGCACGGCTTTGGCGAGCTTCTCGTAGTGCGCCGGGTTGCGCTGGGCGAGTTCAGAGAGCGCCATGATGACGGCGAGCGTGTTATTGATGTCGTGCTTCACATCCCGAAACTTGTCGTAAAGGGCTTGCAGTTCTTCGCGGGTCATTTGGAAAGTATTGTCGGACATCGCTTAATTGCCTCTGGAGAGGGCTTCGGGGTTGTGCTTTGCTTTGCGGTTTAGACCGACGGCGGAAATGCCAGCACAAGCAATTAAAATCACCGGGGCGCGCCAGCACAATCTCCGGAACCTCACACTGGAGATTCCGCGGGAAAAATTGGTCGTGATCACAGGTTTAAGTGGTTCGGGTAAGTCTTCATTGGCTTTTGATACGCTCTACGCGGAGGGCCAAAGGCGCTACGTCGAGAGCTTGTCCGCCTATGCAAGGCAGTTTCTGGACCAGATGCAGAAACCGGACGTGGATTTTATTGAAGGACTGTCGCCGGCCATCGCCATCGAGCAGCGCAGCTCGGGCGGAAATCCGCGCTCGACCATCGCCACCACGACGGAGATCTACGACTATCTGCGGCTGCTCTTTTCCTCTGTGGGACAGCCGCACGATCCGGCCACGGGCGCGCCCGTTTTCAAACTCTCGCCGCAGCAGATCGCCGACAAGATCGAGGCGTATCCCGCGGAAAGTCGGATCGTCCTGCTCGCGCCGATGGTGCAAAGCGAAGTCGGAGAATTTCGCGATGTAATTGAGAAACTGAAGCGCGAGGGCTTCGTGCGGGTGCGGGTGGATGGCGAGATCATCGAGCTGGCGCGGCCCGAGCCGATCCGGCTGACGAAGGGCGACAAACATGTGATCGAAGTGGTGGTGGACCGGCTCGTCATCCGCGAGGGCGTGCGCACGCGGCTGGCGGACTCGCTCGATACGGCGCTGAAATGGGGGCGGGGCAAAGTGGCCGTGCTCCGATCTTCTTCTCCTTCTTTGCCCGCCGGTGAGGAGAAGGAGATGAAGAAGGAGAAGGAGGAAATCCACCGCTACTCCACGGACTTCAGCAATCCCGACACCGGCTTCACCCTGCCCGCGCTGACGCCGAAACATTTCTCTTTCAACTCGCACTTTGGCGCCTGCCCGGACTGCCACGGCCTCGGCACGGAGCTGGTCTGCGACCCGGACCTGATGATCCCCGACCGCGAGAAGTCGCTCGCCGAAGGTGCGGTCGCGCCGTGGGCCAAGGCGAACAAGCGCATGGCGGGTTACTACCAGGGCATCCTCACCTCGCTCGCGAAGGAATACCGCGTCTCGATGGACGCCCCCTACGGCGATCTCGCGCCGGCCTTTCACGAGGCGCTCTGCCACGGCACCGGCCAGCGCGCGCTGGTTTTTTCGTGGGGCGAAAACGGCAAGCGCGAGAAGGTGGAGAAGCCGTTCGACGGGCTCGTGGCCGCGCTCCAGAACCTGCACGACACCACCGATAGCGAGCTTTCGCGCCAGCGCATCCGCCAATACATGAGCCGCCGGACCTGCACGACGTGCGAAGGCGCGCGGCTGAAGCCGGAGATTTTGGCCGTCACGATCAAGGGTGATTTGCAGCCGCTGAACATTTACCAGTTCTGCCGTCTCTCGATTGCCGACGCGCTGCGTTTCGTGGAGACGCTGGCCTTCGATGAGCAGCAGCGGTTCATCACCAGCGAGGTGCGGCGCGAGATCGCGGCGCGGCTGAGTTTCCTCGTGGAAGTCGGGCTGGGCTATCTCTCACTGGATCGCGAAAGCGGGACGCTGAGCGGCGGCGAGGCGCAGCGCATCCGGCTGGCCACGCAGATCGGCAGCGGGCTGGCGGGCTGTCTTTACGTGCTCGATGAGCCAAGCATCGGGCTGCACCAGCGCGACAATGACCGGCTCATCGGCACCCTGCGGCGGCTGCGGGATTTGGGGAATTCCGTCATCGTCGTCGAGCACGACGAGGACACCATTCGCGAGGCGGATCACGTCATCGATCTCGGCCCCGGCGCGGGCGCGCGCGGTGGCTACCTCGTCGCGCAGGGCACGCTCGCGGAGGTGCTCGCGGTGGAGAATTCCCTGACCGCGCAATATCTCAGCGGGCGCGCGAAAATCCCGGTGCCGAAGCAGCGGCACCGCCCGCAATTCGTCGCGCCGGAGAATCTCAAGGACGAGCACAACCCCGGCTGGCTGACCATCACCGGCGCGCGGGAAAACAACCTTCAGGGCGTGACCGCGTCCTTTCCGCTCGGCTGCCTGACGTGCGTCACCGGCGTGAGCGGCAGCGGCAAATCCACGCTCGTCGATGACATCCTGCGCCGCGCGCTCTTCCGCCATTTCTACCGCTCCAAAGACCGCCCCGGAAAATACGCCGCGCTCCACGGGCTCGAGCAGATCGACAAAGCCATCGTCATCGACCAGACGCCCATCGGGCGCACGCCGCGCTCGAATCCCGTGACCTACACCGGCGCGTTCGCGCCGATCCGCGAGCTGTTCGCCGGCCTGCCCGCGTCGCGCATCCGCGGCTACAATGCGGGACGCTTTTCCTTCAATGTGAAAGGCGGCCGCTGCGAGACCTGCGAGGGCGACGGCGTGAAAAAGATCGAGATGCACTTTCTCGCCGACGTCTATGTCGAGTGCGAAGTCTGCCGCGGCCGGCGCTACAACCGCGAGACGCTGGAGATCACCTACAAGGGCAAGAACGTGGCCGACATCCTCGACCTGACCGTGGACGAGGCGGCGCGCTTTTTCCGCAACGTGACGCAGATCCACGACAAGCTCGTGGCGCTCGAAGACGTGGGGCTGGGCTACGTGCGGCTCGGGCAAAACGGCACCACGCTCAGCGGCGGCGAAGCGCAGCGCATCAAGCTCGCCTCCGAGCTGGCGAAAAAGGCGACGGGCCGCACGGTCTATATCCTGGACGAACCGACGACCGGGCTGCATTTCGCGGACATCCACAAGCTGCTCGAAGTGCTCGCGAAGCTGCGCGATTCCGGCAACACGCTGATCGTCATCGAGCACAATCTCGAAGTCATCAAATGCGCCGACTGGGTGCTCGACCTCGGCCCGGAAGGCGGCGCGGGCGGCGGGCGCATCGTCGCGCAGGGCACGCCGGAGGAGATCGCCGCGGTTGAGCAAAGCCACACCGGGCGGTATTTGCGGAGGATGTTATGAAGCCGTTTCACGCTGTGGAGATTTTGTTTTTGAAACGCAGAGACGCAGAGACGCGGAGGACGCAGAGCATGGCTGTTCGCAGCCGTCGGCATTTCCTCTGCGTCTCGGCGTCTCTGCGTTTTCTTTTTGTCGTCCAGCTCACGGGTTGCGCCATCGCCGCCGATCCCGCGCTGCTCACCGAGGCGCGGCAGGCGCTGGCCGAAGCGATCCCGGAAGTCGCCGTGCAAAAACTCAAAACGCTGCTCGCGAAACCCGGCGTGCCGCCGGCGGACCGGCGTGCCGCGCAGCTCGAATTGGGCGCGGCGTATCTCGCGGCGGAGAATGATGAGGCTGCGCTCGCCGCGGTGCAGACGCTGGCCGACGCAGGTGATGCCGCCGGGCAGTTGCTGCGGGCGCAGGTCTTCGCGCGGGCGGGCCGCTGGAAGGAGGCGCTCGCGCTTTTCGAGGAGCTAGCCGCGCCGGCCGCCGCGCCCGCCACCGCGCGGCTCGGGCTCGTGGAAAGTCGCGCGGCCCTCGGGCGGACCGCGGAGGCGGTGGCCGCGCTGGAGGTTTTCGTGCGCGAACAGCCGCAGCATCCCGCAGCGGCACTGCGCCTCGCGGCGCTGCTCATCGAGACCGGCGACGCCAAGCGCGCGCGCGCAGCCTGGGTCACGGCGACCGCCCTTTGGCCCGCCGACGCATTGGAGCGGAAATATCTCGAAGGCCGGCTGCTCCTGCTGGAGAGCCGCTTCGCGGAAGCGCTCGCCCTTTTCGACGAACTCCAGCGCGCGCCGGAGCGGCTCGCCGAGAGCCTGCTTTTCGGCACGGCGCTCGGTGCGTCCGAGGCCACGCTGCGGCTCCACGGCCCCGACACCGCCGACACCGCCATCGAGAAATTCATCGGGCGCCATCCCGCGAGCCGGTATCTCGACACCGCGTTTCAGCGGCTCGACCAGATCTACACGCAGCAGCCGCATCCCTCCGAGACCGCGCTGAAACAATGGACCAAAGATGGCGTCCCACGCGTGGCGGAGCGCGCGCGTTTCTACACGGCGCGGTTGCGGGTGCGCGCAAAAAATCCCGACGGCGCGCTCAAGGCGTTGAATGGGCTCTTGGAGAATTTTCCGGCCAGCCCGCTGGTGCCCGGAGCGCGTCTGCTGCAGGCCGATCTGCTCTTTGCCAAAGGCGACCTGCCCGCCGCCGTGGTGGCGCTCGAAGACGCCGAGCGTCGCACGGCCGACGACGGGCAGCGCGCCGAGGTCGAGTTGCGCCGGGCGCTCGTCCACTACCGGCAGGGCGAGTGGCTGCTCGCGGCGAATTCCTTTCGCGGCGCCGCCGAACGCTCCGCGCGCCTGCGGCCCCACGCGGCCTATGGCGCCGCGCTCGCCGCGCTCGCCCTCGGGAATCACGAGCGCTTTGCCACCGCCTACCAGATGCTCAACGGTGCCGCGCCCGACAGCGCGCTCTGCAGCACGCTGCTCCTCGAGCAGGGTCTCGCCCGCGCCCGCACGGCCGACGCCCGCGCCGCGGAGACGCTCACCACTTTCCTCCACCACTACCCGGAGCACGTGCGCCAGAGCGAGGCGCGGCTGGCGCTCGCGGAACTGGCTTTTGCCGCCGACGACCGCCCCGGCGCGGCCCGCTATCTCCGCGTGACGAATGAATCCGCGCCCTCGCGCGACACCGCCGAGCGCGCCGCCTACCTCGCCGTTTTTCTCGGCGACGAAACGTCTGCGCAACCCGCCGGCGAGGTCGCCATCCAGCGCGCCACCGCGTTTCTCCGCGACTACCCGCGCTCCACTTTGCTCGCCGAAGTCCGCATGAAACTCGGCCAGCTCCACGTGCGCGCCGGCGATCACGCGGGGGCCGAGACGCAGTTCACGCTGCTCGCCCAGGAGCAGCCCACCGGGCCGTATGCCGAGGCCGCGCTCTTCCTCGCCGGGCAGTCCGCCATGCGCAGCATCAACCCCGGGGCTGTGGACCGGGCGCTCGCCCTTTTCGACGAGGTGGTGAAACGCGACGGCGCGCTCCAGCTCCACGCCCGCCAGCAGCAGGCCATCGTGCAAAGCAAACTCGGTCGCGAGAGCGAAGCCGTGCTGCTCTACGACGCCATCCTCGCCGCCACCCCCGCGCCCGATGCCGAGCTGCGCTCCGCCGCGCTCTGCGGGAAAGGCGACAGCCTGCTCATCCTCGGACGCCAGGACCCGAAGCAACTCGAGGCCGCCGTCGCCGCCTTTGACCAGCTCGCCACCTTGCCCGGTGTCCCGCCCGCGTGGCGCAATCAGGCGCTCTATAAAAAAGGGCGCGGGCTGAACACGCTCACCCGCACCGACGAAGCGCTCGCCGCCTGGTACGACGTGCTCGAAAAAACCACGCCGGAAGGGCGCGACTTTTTCTGGTACTACAAAGCCGGCTTCGACGCCGCCGATGTCTTTCGCACCCAGGGCCAGTGGAAAAGTGCCATCGGCATCTACGAGAAGATGGCCAAACTTCCCGGGCCGCGGGCCGCCGAGGCGCAGGAACGCGCCGCCCGCCTCCGGCTGGAAAAATTCCTGCCCTGAGCGCGGCTGCCGCCCACTACTGCAGCGCCGCCCAGACGCGGTGGACGTCGTCGTTGTCGTCGAGGGCGTGGAGAAACTCGCCGACCTCGGTGCGCTGCTCGTCGGTCAGCTCGGGAAAGTTTTTCGCCACGTAGCCCAGCTCGCTGGTCACCACGGTCCAGCCGTTTTGCGCCAGCCACTGCGAGACGGTGTGCAGGTCCGCGCGCTCGGAGATGAAGCGCGCGCCGATGACGCCATCCGGGATGTCGTCGTTCTCGGCGTGCGCCAGCGGCTCGACATTTTGCGCGCCCGCCTCGATGGCCGCAGTCTCGATGTCTGTCGTCGCGTTCGGGTGGTGGGCCTCGACCAGCCCCACGTGATCGAAAAGAAACTTGTTCGAGCCCGGAGCACCGAGCTGGCCCCGCTTGAAAAGCAGCCGCATCTCCGGCGCGGTGCGGTTGTTGTTGTCCGTCATCACCTCCACGATCACCGGCACTTTGTGCGGCGTGTAGCCCTCGAAAACGACGTGATCCATGACCAGCTTCTCGCCGCCGATGCCCGCGCCCTTCTTGATGGCGCGCTCGATGACATCGCGCGTCACGCTCGCCCGGCGGGCCTTTTCCATCGCGGCGAAAAGGCGCGCGTTCCCGGCGGGCTCGGGGCCGCCGAGTTTGGAGGCGACCATGATTTCTTTGACCATCTTGCCGACCATCAGGCCCTTTTTCAGGCCGGCGACTTCACGTTTAGCTTGGAGCCATTGGCGTCCCATAGAGTTTGGAAATGCGGGGTTGTTGAGAGGTTGAGCGCCTACCTTGCCGCAGCCGCCCCATTTTCCGCAACTCCCCCGTTGGCACTCACGGGTGCGACTACGCGGCCATCTGGTCGGGGACCTCGCGCCCCCGAGCCACAAACCAGCGCATGGCACCGGCGTCGTCGAGGATCGGGGTGATGGCGATCTCCACCCAGTAGGGCTGGCCGTTCTTGTGGTAGTTCAGGATCGTCTCGGTGCAGGGGCGGCTCTCGTGGACGGCGCGGCGCATGCGGTCGGCGGAGCCGTGGTCGGTGTCGCGGCCTTGCAGGATGGGCCCGAGCTTTTTCCCGTGCAGCTCATCGAGCGTGTAGCCGCACATGGCGGTGAAAGCGGGGTTGATCCACTGCACGAGGCCGTCCGGGCCGGTCATCACGAAGCCTTCCTCGCTGGTCTGCTGCGGGTGCGCGTCGAGCCGCGCGAGCAGGCGCCCGCGGAGGCTGGCCGAGGGGCCGGGGGAGCTGGCGGAAAGCGACGAGGTGAGCGCGGCCGCGGCGACTTCCTCCAGCGCGACGACGAGCGCGCGGAGTTCGGTGTGGAATTTCAAGATGAGGTCAAACTGCTCCCGCTCCGGTGCAGAGAGAGCGCCGACCGCGTAAAGAGCGGCTTGTTCCTGAAGCGATTCGTCGAGCATGGCAGTGATGGAAAGCGGAGGTGGCAGCGAGAGGTTCGGGGGCCTTACGCCGGCTGGAACTATTCGGATGCATCGATCCTGAACGTTCTTTTTTTGGGGGTGGGAGGATACGCCGCTGAAACCGCGACGCAAGCGCTGTTTGGAGATCCCGCGCCTCACGCGAACAGATGGAAAAGCCTCCGCGCGCGTCCTGGGCAGGGCCGGGGTGCTGTGGCAGTTTCTCAGACCCTTGCCCTGCATCCACCTTTCCAAGGTGCGCCACATGGCCAGCGCGAGGAAGCAGCCGAGGAGGTGCGCGTGGCGGAAAAGCGTTGCCTCTTCCGGGCGTTGCCATTCTCCGCCGGTGGCGGCCTGGGCTTCTCTCTGACGGGTGGATAGTGCGCCGCGCGGGCCCGCGAAACTACCCGACCTTTTTCGCCCCGATGTTTGCCGGCTTGGAGATTTCCAGTCCGCCGGTGAAGGTGGCGCCGTCGTCCATGGCGAGGCGGAAGGTTTTCAGGCTGCCTTGCAGATGGGCCGTTTCCTTCAGGTGGCAGCGCATGGCGACTTTGGCGTCGCCCTCGACGAGGCCCGCGCTGGTCAGATTATCCACGATGATGGATTTGGCGTGAACCTCGGCGTGCTCGCCGACGACGAGGGAGTTTCCCTGAATCAGATCGCCGTTAAACTTGCCTTCGAAAATGAGTTCCCCCTGGAACTTCATGGTGCCTGTGACTTCGATGTCCTTGCTGAGTTCGCTGCGTGGGGTGGCCATGATGGATGAGGTGTGCGGTTGTCGGTGGGTGCGGTGGAGGTGCGGTGCGCCGCCGGACCCGGGGCCGGGCGGTCTGGGGCTGGTTTTGGAGCTTAGGGGGTGACGACGGGATCGAGGCCGAACCAAGCGGCGGTGGTCACGTCGGACACGAAAATGGCGAAGCCCTTCTTGGTTTTCAGCGCGGCACCTTGGGCGATCTGGGAGACCTCCGCGGCGGAGATTTCGCCGTTGCCCACGAACTGGCCGGTCGGCAATTGGACAGCCGTGCCATCGTCGCTGCGGATGCCGCGACCAAAGCCGAGCGACTCCATGGCTTCGTTGAGAGTTTGATAGTCTCCGGGAGTGCCGCTGTGGAGTTCGATGCGTGCGATGTAGGCAGGCATAGGGATGGTTTTTGGTGAGTTCTAGTTTTGGGTTGGTAGGAGCCGATTGCGCGGCGCCCTTTCGGGTGACCGCGTGCGGCGAGGGGCGCGAGGGTCTGCGAATTTTTCGCGGCTGTCCAGCGCGGCGAAAGAAGAAAAACGCGGGCGGCAGGAGGCGTCCGGTTTTGACCGCCACGGTGAACGGCAGGGGTGATTTCGCGATGGGCTTTGACACTGCGAAAGCCGCTCCCTTTAGTGCCCGCCGCACTCGGGGCGCGGGGCGGGCGTTGACTTTCGTTCGTCGGCGCGCTCCTTTTCGCCCTCCATTTTCACACCTCCCCACGCGTGGCTCAAAACGACGAATACATCCTCGAAATCCTGCTCGAAAACGGGCTCGCGTCCAAAGCGCAGATCGACCGGGCGCGGGCGGAAATAAAGCCGGACATGACCGTGCCGGAGACGCTCATCGCGCACGGTATCGTGACCGAGGAGGACGTGACCAAGGCGCTCGCGTCGCATGCGGCGATGGACTTTGTGGACATCTCCGGCTTCGCCGTCCCGCAGGACATCATCCAGATGGTGCCGCGCGATTTGGCGAAGCGCTTTCGGGTCATCCCGCTGGCGCTTTCCGACGCCGGGCTGACCATCGCCACGGCGGATCCGCTGAATTTCGATGCCTTCGATTCGCTGCACCACCTGCTCCAGCGCGATCTGGAATTTGTCTGCTCCACACCCGAGGCGATCACGTTGGCTTTCCGCAAATACTACGGCACCGCGGAGGAGGCGGTGGACGAGCTCGCCGGGCAACTCGGCGACAATATCGAGATCGGCGGCGAAGGGAGCGCGACCGGCGCGGAGGGCGACACGGCGGACGCGCCGATCATCAAGATGGTCTCCATGATGCTCGTGGAGGCCTACAACATGCGGGCGTCGGACATTCATCTCGAGCCGCTGGAGAAGCGCTTCCGGGTGCGCTTCCGCATCGATGGCGTGCTGCACGAAATGCAGAACCCGCCGAAGAAACTCCAGACGGCGATCATCTCGCGGCTGAAGATCATGACCGGCTCAATGTCCATCGCGGAAAAGCGCCTGCCGCAGGACGGGCGCATCCAGGTGAAAATGGGGCGCAAGCAGATCGATCTGCGCGTTTCCACCATCCCCACCAGCCACGGCGAAAGTGTGGTCATGCGGATCCTCGACAAGAGTTCGCTCTCCCTCGGTCTGCCGCAGCTCG
>Ga0114966_10001884_pt1 | contig 19054 bp, 18 predicted proteins | sample M_130207_XF_Meta_FD_87029 | JGI IMG/M metagenome (GOLD analysis project Ga0114966, IMG submission 87029) | Freshwater microbial communities from Lake Montjoie, Canada to study carbon cycling - M_130207_XF_MetaG | ecosystem: Environmental > Aquatic > Freshwater > Lake | place: Lake Montjoie...
CGTAGCAGGTTGAACCAAAACACAACCTTTTAAAAAAAGGTTGAACCAAAACACAACCTTTTAAAAAAAGGTTGAACCAAAACACAACCTTTTAAAAAAAGGTTGAACCAAAACACAACCTTTTAAAAAAAGGTTTGACCAAAAACACACACAATAATTAATATGCAAATGAAGTAGTATAATATGTGTAAATATAGACTTGTTTTTTGATATGTTTTGGTCCAACCTTTTCTTAAAAGGTTGTTGTTTAAAAAATTGATTTAATAACATCTCTCTTTATATTATTTAACAACAAGATGTCAGTATCCAACAAGAAATCCAGCACAAAACCGAATAATACCAGGAAAATTAAGAACGAGAAAGCTCATAAGAAATTAATCTGGACGGCTTTTGAAGAGGAAATAACAGAAGATAACCCAATTGTGCCTAAACCACTAATCGAATGTATCTTCCGGGCCTCGGGCGAGCGAGAGAAATGCGACTGTTGCGAGAGTGCGTTATTTGTCACGGACGAAGGGTTCCTCGCCTGTACCAATCTAACCTGTGGGGTTATTTATACTGATATTATTGACCAAGGAGCCGAATGGCGTTTCTACGGTGCGGACGATAACCAGGGTGGCGACCCGACCCGGTGTGGCATGCCGACAAATCCCTTACTAAAAGAATCCTCCATCGGGTGCAAAGTCATCTGCCCGTCAAAATGCAGTTACGAAATGCGCAAAATCCGCCGGTACAATGAGTGGCATTCCATGCCGTATAAAGAGAAATCGCAACACGACGAATCGCAACATATTATGCTACTCGCGAACCAAGCCGGAATTTCCAAATGTATTATTGATGATGCGATGCGGTATCATCAAAAATTATCCGAAGCTAAATCCTTTCGGGGCTTAAATCGGGAAGGGATTATTGCCGCCACCATTTATATTTCGGCGCGCCTTAACAATTGCCCGCGCACGGCGAAAGAAATTGCCACCATTTTCCACCTCGATAATACGAGCGCCACGAAAGGTTGTAAGAACGCCATGTCGATTATTAATGAAATCGAACAAGAAATGGCTAGTGATGACAAGACCACTTTATGCAATACGACACCAATTTCCTTTATTGAACGGTATTGTAGTAAATTAAATATTAATAATGAATTGACGAAGCTTTGTAAATTTGTGGCTATGCGGATTGAGAAAAATAATCTCATTCCGGAAAACACCCCGCATTCTATCGCGGCGGGGATTGTCTATTTTGTCTCCCAAGAATTTAATCTAAACGTATCGAAAAAAAGTGTGAATAATGTGAGCGAAATTAGCGAAGTCACGATTAATAAATGCCATAAAAAATTGGAGATGCTAAAAGAACAGTTGATTCCGCAAGTGATGCGGGAGAAGTATAAAACAACCTTTTAGGAAAAGGTTGAGCCAAAACAATACTTTTGGGAAACAACCTTTTCAAAAAGGTTGGACCAAAACACACTTTTTATGCGGAACGAAATAGGAAGAAAGTGTAGCCAAAACACACACTTGTTATACTTATTTTTTATATGAGCCTACGCAACAGGTATATTTATTTTACATCTACTACGTTAATACTTTTTATGCGACATTAAAAAGTTCAAGTGGACCAGGTAATAAGAAAAAATAAATTTATTAATACGAGTGTTATGTCTAAAAAATAATTTATGGTGTATTTGCAATATTTCCCAAGATAAATGTATCGATATGATTACATTTTACATCTGTGCCTGAACCTACATATCCATACACTGTAACTGAATATTGACCCGGAACTACAGATGTATTTGTGCGCTGATTTAAAGAAATCGATGTATATGAGGGTATTGCTCCTGTTAAGGAAGTTGGAATACTTGATAATGTTACATTTGAAGTAGTACCGGCAAGAACCATATAGAGTGAAATTAAATGTGGAGTAGTAGTAGTACTATGTGAGAAAGTGGCTGTTGTTGTAGCCCATAAATAACTAGTTTGAGATATAGTAATGGTATTTGTACTTAATTGAGAACCTGTTGGACCTGTGATTAAGGTAATGTTTAAAGTTCCTGAGCCAGTATAACCACTAGGTATGAGAGAGGTACCCGTTGGGCCTGTTAAGCCTTGTATGCCTTGTAAGCCTTGTATGCCTTGTATACCTTGTATGCCTTGTATACCTTGTATGCCTTGTATACCTTGTAAGCCTTGTTGTCCGGTCGGACCTGTTAAGCCTTGTATGCCTTGTATACCTTGTTGTCCGGTCGGACCTGTAGGACCTGTCGCACCTGTATTACCTCTTGCACCTGTATCACCTCTGGCACCTGTCGGACCATACACTAAATTACTACATGCATCGCAAGTACTACATGCATCGCTCGTTGTAGTCCATACAGGCATTCTTATTCTACTTTTATATAATTAATTTCTATATAAATACTTATATAGATAGATAAATAATACATTATATAATAATGCTAACATGTTATTTACAAGGGGGGTTAGGTAACCAATTATTTCAAATCTTTACCACACTCAACTACGCATTGCAACATAAAAAACCCTTTGCTTTTACGAACCAAACCCAGTTAGATACTAAAAGAGCCACCTATTGGCAGACATTCTTAGCCCCTTTAGCTAAATTTACCAAACCGATTGATTATCGACAAATAAATGTAGTAAACGCATATAATAAAATAAAAGAAGTCGAATTCAGTTATAATCCATTACCGCCTAGTATCAAAGAGAATATCTTATTAGTCGGCTATTTCCAAAGCTATAAATACTTTACCGAACACGCTAAAGGTATTTTGAAATTAATCAGATTAGAAGAACAAAGAGAGAAAGCACGTAAAATTTTTAATCTACGATTTAATTTTAAATTAACGGAGACTGTTAGCCTGCATTTTCGGAGAGGAGATTATAAAATATATAAAGATAGTTATGTATTATTAGATGCTAATTATTATAATAATGCGTTAAATTATATCTTAGCACACGATAAAGCTACAGCTACAGTTACACATGCGTTAGTTTTCTGTGAAAAAAATGATTTACCGGAAGTTCTCTCTATCATCCATACTTTAAAACAAAACTTTCCTACACTTATCTTTGTTATCATTGATTTTATCATGAGTGATTGGTTACAATTATTAGGAATGAGTATATGCAAACATAATATTATCGCAAATAGTACGTTCAGTTGGTGGGGGGCGTATTTTAATACATCGCTCGACAAGCTGGTGTGTTATCCCGATAGATGGTTTGGACCAGCGTTAAAACATAATAATACGAAAGATTTATTTCCGCCGGATTGGAAGGAGATTCAGGTGTAGCAGACTTAACCCGTACTTTTGGGAAAAGTACAGCAAAACCCACCGCAATCTTTCCACAAAAGTACAGCAAAACCCACCGCAATCTTTCCCCAAAAGTACGGTTTTGGCTCAACCTTTTCCCAAAAGTTGGGAAATGGTTGTTTTTTGTTCTTTTGGCTCAACCTTTTCCCAAAAGGTTGGGAAATGGTTGTTTTTTGTTCTTTTGGCTCAACCTTTTCTCAAAAGGTTGTGAAAAGGTTGTGCGTAATTTTGGTCCAACCTTTTTGAAAAAGGTTGTGTATATGTCAATGCTCCATAAAACGCATAATCGTATTTTAGAGAAAGTACGTAGGCTCCAGAACAAGATTTTTTATGTGTGCAGTTATGGGGGGTGTGGTTCAAAAATGCTCTGTGAATATTTACAGCATTTCGGCACCGTAAAACACGTGCATTCCCGTTATCCACCCGATAAATTAACACATATTACAAAATATCCACGGTATGATGAATGGTTTAGCACCAATCCTATTTCTCCCAAAGATTTAGCCAATTATTATGTCATTTATATTTATCGTGACCCTATAAAGGCAATTCAATCCCGTTTCAATATACCACAGCATTTAGCTCACATTCAAACGAACCCAGCCATTACACTAAACCAAGTTATAACGACGAAAAAAGATTTGTATGGTATTGAAAACTTCTTTGATAACTATACCTCACCGCGCAGTCAGCGGAACTATAAAATATATTGTGTCAAATACGAAGATTTATTTACGAATATCGACCAATTAAACCGCAGTCTAAATATTCAGTGTAATAATAAGAGCTTTTACCCCGTAGAGATGGTTCGTGCCAAACCTAAATTAGAGCAGACGGCAGTTTTAGAAGAAATTTATGCCAATTTAAAAGAGAAAATGAGGCGAATGCCATTTATAACTATTGTCTAAACGTTAGCCTCTACTACGTTAGCCCCTACTACGTTAGCATCGTAAATTTCAACCATCATAAGCAAGTACGGTTTTGCAGTACTTTTCCTAAAAGTACGGTTTTGGTTCAACCTGCTACGCTTGAACCTTTTAAAAAAGGTTGTGTTTTGGCTCAACCTTTTTTAAAAGGTTGTTTTAAAAGGTTGTGTTTTGGCTCAACCTTTTTTAAAAGGTTGTTTGAAAAGGTTGGTTGTCAATAAGTTCAATTTATTCTTGATACTGTCTACGTTAATCTTCGCCGTATATTTCTTAGGGTTAAGTAAAATATTCCTTAATAAAGTCATATCTTGTTCAATATTCCCCGACAACATGATAACATTCGCCGGAAACATGTGTAGAATTTTTTTACAACCCCAGTAGATAGGCGTGGTCCCACACAATAAGGCATTATTAATTTTTTCCGTAAAATAAGCGTTGGTCTGATAATTTTCAATGCTAATATGAAAAAGGTAATTCTCATAGGGTTCAAAGTCCTTGAATATGCCTTTGATGCGGGTATCAGCGGTTTTTTTAAGATTACACATTTTGCTGGTGGTAACCGTGCCATTCCAATTACCATTCCTATTACTATTACTATTACTATTTCCAGCCGCCGCAGTAGCCGCCGCCAAAACGGAACCATTTCCATAAATATCAATCGGAAAACCGGCCTGTAAAATCTGTTGCACCAAGGCGTGTCGATATTTATGGCCTGGGGAAAATAATTTATTACTAACCACGATGGACATGAGTTTTTTTTTCACTGGAATATGAGGCAAAGGCGCATTATGCCATATATACGCATAATGCTCTATAAATAGGTCGGGCAGAGTTTTCTTGGTATCTAGCCAAAATATTCTATCCCCCATAAAATATTTACCAATATGCTTCTGCGCATAGTTAAGGAATTCCACGGTTAGACCTAAATAAGCCGGGGGTTCGAAGGCTAAACCCAGTACGTTCTCCTTCGGTATTTTGAGTGGGGGCATGGCCGTATTCAAGATAATGGCGTGAGTATAATCTTCGCCGGTGGTAATATACAACTCTTTCCCAGGACCGTAATTTGCTAACTTGTGTGTTTCACATAGCCGTTCATATTTACTTTTACATACACTAGAATCACAGAAACTCGAGAAAAATTTGATAATCATATGTATATAATATATATATGTAAAATACGTATATATACGTATAAGTATAAATAAAAGTATAAAATAAGTATATATACGTATAAGTATATATATATATATATATAATATAAGTTATAAAATGCCTTATAACTTAACTTGCGTGTCTGGCTTTTGGCCGGTTACTAACAAACACGGCAATAAATTTCTCGACTGGTTCAAAACCTCTTTACAAATTAACTGTCCATACGTGTTTTTTAGCACCAAAACAGGTGTCAATTTAATAAAGAGCTTCCGCCAAGATTTACCGACGTATTATATCGAATTAGATATTCCAGACTTTTACACATATCAATATAAAGACCAAATGCTAACCCACCCGGTCCACTGTCCGTCAGTGGAATTGAATCTCATCTGGAATGAAAAAATTCTACTGCTGGGGCAAGCCGGGCAACTAAATCCGTTTAAAAGTGATTTTTTCTGCTGGGTTGATGCGGGCATTTGTATTTATCGTACAATAAAACCACCACCGCAAGCGTTTCCCAACCCGGTAAAATTAGGTCACTTACCCAAAGATAAATTTATCTATTCGGCTTCAACCCCGTTTAATCCTACGGCGGTGTCATATAATAATTATTATCATCATTTAGCCGGCACCGCCTATATTCTGCATAAAGATATAATTCAATCCTTTACCGCCATGTATAAATTATATATGGCTAAGATATTTAACGATGAGAAAATTAATAAAATTAATATCTGGACGGACCAACTTATTTTAACCCACATATTTAAGACTTTTCCTCATAAATTTTATAAACTCTGTGATGGTTATGGTACGATAATACAGGAGTTATATTGAGATAATGATATATTGATATATTGATATATTATTTAGTAAAAATATTCTTCATAGAAAATTTACTCGGGTCACCTGACAATAAGCCTTTGTTTAAATCAGTCATTAAAGGAGCGTAATTGACATTTAGTTTACGAATATCACTATATCCCGCTTTTTGGATAACTGTTGGTGGGGTGATTAAAAACCAATTATCTCTCTTCTGCAAAGCTAGCAAGTACTTATCTATCGCATATGCAAATTCATTTTTTTCATCTCGCATGAGTTTATGTAAGCCTTCTTTAATATTTGCAATAATGGTATCAAAATATAATCCATTCACTAAATAAGCAGTCGTTGTTTGACATTGACGGACTTTAATGCAAGAGTCATCTATGCGGGTATAAGGTGGTACATTATTTCCCGCGAGTAAGACGACGTCCCAACTCTTATATCTAGAGAGAAATTTATTAAATTGTTGTTGGAAGAGCGGAGGGTTTGAGAATAATGTATCATCTTCGAAAATTAAGAGGTGGGATAGTTTTTGTGCACGAGCATTTTCTAAACATTTCAAGTGGCTCATCGTACAACCGATGGCACCATTGGACGTTTTAATGGCTTTAAATCGGACAAAATCCTTAAAACCGATTGTATTTAATTGCTCTTCAATATGAATTTTACGGTCGGGTCGTGTGTCTAAGTTAATGTAGACAATGTTTTTAATATCGGACATACTGTTAATGGCTTGCATATTGTTAATGGCCTGCATATTGTTAATGGCCTGCATACTGTTAATGGCCTGCATACTGTTAATAGCCATATATAATAATATATACAGAATGTGTTTAAACTAATAAAATCTTTTATTATTATTATTATTATTATTATTATTATTATTATTATTTTATTTTATTTTATTATTTTATTATTTTATTTTATTTTATTATTTTATTATTTTATTGGCACAAGCGTAGCAGGTTGTTTTTTTGGCTCAACCTTTTTCTAAAAGGTTGTTTTAAAAAAGTACGGTTAAAAGCACCCGTCCATATCAAACACACTTGCATCCTTCGTCTTTGTAGCCAAGGCATATTCGCCGACCCGCTTTTCAAAGAAATTAGTTTTTCCTTCCATCGAAATCAACTCCATGAAATCGAATGGATTGAGCACATTATAAATGGGAGCATATCCTAGTTGCAAGACGAGCCGGTCAGCAATAAATTCAATGTATTGAGACATGAGTTTCGCATTCATCGAAATTAATCGACACGGCAACGCCTCACAAATAAATTCTTGTTCAATCATAACAGCTTCTTTTACAATATTATAGATAATATCTTCCGACAAAGGATAAAGCAACTGCCTATAAAGGAGAATCGCAAACTCTGTGTGCAGGGCTTCATCGCGGGAGATGAGTTCATTGCTAAAGGTCAACCCCGGCATTTTTCCACGTTTTTTTAACCAAAAAATCGAACAAAAAGCCCCGGAGAAAAAAATGCCTTCGACACAAGCAAAAGCTACTAAACGCACGGCAAAAGAGGTCTGCTTATCTTGAATCCATTTAATAGCCCAATCGGCTTTTTTCTTTATACAAGGAAAGTGTTGCAAGGCGGTAAATAATTGCATTTTCTCTCCACCGTCCCGGATATACGTGTCGATTAGCAATGAATACATTTCGGAATGTATATTTTCCATCGCAATTTGAAATCCATAAAACGCCCGGGCTTCGCTTAACTGCACTTCAGACATGAAGCGCATCCCTAGATTCTCCGAGACAATACCATCCGATGCGGCGAAAAAAGCTAAAACCATTTTTATAAAATGTTGCTCGTCACTATTTAGCGTAGACCAACTAGCGAGGTCTTTCGACAAATCGACTTCTTCTGCTCGCCAAAAACACTCAACTTGTTTTTTATACATATCCCATATGGGTTTATTCGTTATAGGAAACATGACATAGCGCTGGTCATTACTCGTTAATAAGGGTTCTCGGTGGGCATAATCTTCGGTGACGACGGGTGTTGTTTCTTCCATATACTATAATATAATATAAAATAGTAATTAAATACTTTTCACCAACAACCTTTTTCTAAAAGGTTGTATATAATGGAGCTCGCTAAAAGAGATATTGGTATCCAGCATTTACAACATCTAATCAAAAAGAGAGAAGATATGTTACTTGAAACTAAAAAACACTTACAGCATCAAAGTAAAGAAAATAAATATTTAAAAGCGATTGTGGAGGATTATGATAAATATACCGATGCTATATATTTAGAAAAACAAAACCAATATAAGGCACTGCAACTTTTACACGAATATCTCATTCAACTTACATTGGACCCCACTTCAACGGAAGAAATATTAAGGCAAGTTAAATTCGACCGTTCATTAATATTAGCTGAAATGAAAAAGGTCAACTATTAAAAAAGGTCAACTATTCAGAAAAATATATTATATATATATATAAATAAATGAAAGGTAAAAGACATACCCGAGGTTCTAGGCATACCCGAAAAAATAAACTCTGTGGGGGGTTTCGTTATGGGAATAAGCTAAAGCATATGTCTATTCCTGGAGAGGTCTTAATCAGTTCTCCAACCACTAGCACTAAAACTAAAACCCGTACCCGTACCCGCACCAAAACCCGCACCCGTACCCGTACTAATAAATATTCCAAATGGTTTTAGTTAATATTCGTATTCTTAATCGAAAACGGCTTTTTATTGACACATATAATATAGCATGGCTCAAGAAAGTAGCACATAAAAAACGTACAAATAAATTTAACGCAATAGAAAAATTTAGGCATCTGTAATTGTAAAAATACTTTTAATTGTAAAATTACTTTGTATAATTAAAAGTATTTTTATTATATTATATATATAGAATGAAATTTGAGATGCAATCGTTGTTAAAAGACAAGAATGTATTATACGTTACCTTATTTATTGCAATTTCTAATATGTTTGCGTATTTAATGTTTAGACAATTTGAAGCTATTGTCTTCTTTGTGATAGTATCTGTCATTACAAGCCATTTTACCAAAAATATGATTGTTATTCTGTTGACGGCCATTGTTTCTACCAATTTAGCGATAAGTATTAAGATGATTGGAGGCAAAGTGCGCGAAGGCTTGGAAGGTCGGAAAGAAAAAACGGCTGTAGGAGAGAATAAAAAAGATGGAACAGAGAAAAAAGACGGAACACAGAAAAAAGCCGGAGCACAGAAAGATGTAAGGGACGTTTTAAAAAAGTCCAAAAGTAGTGAACCCAAAGGTGTGCCTTGCAAGGGAAAAGAATGTAAAAAACAAGGTTTTACCCAACAATTAAACCCTGCGCGGATAAACGCGGCCGACGGAGATGACGACGACGAGGATTATGAAAGTCAACAACCCACGGTAAATTATGCGTCTACTTTAGAATCGGCATATGATAACCTGGATAAACTATTAAGTTCAGACGCGATTAATAACATGTCGGAAGATACTCATCGTTTAGCTGAAAAACAACAAATGTTGATGGGTAATATAAATAAACTCCAACCCATGATGGAAAAAGCAGGTTCGTTACTCGAAGGTTTAAATATGGAGAAGATGACTTCTATGATGGACGGATTAGGTGATAAGTTAACGACTTTAACTGGTGCGTCAGCCGGACAAGCAAAACCTAAGCAAAAACAACAATAAGCAATAACACAATAATATATATTTATATTTATATTTATATTTATATATATTATAAATGAGTAAACGTTGTTTACCTGGAGTAATATGCATTGAAAATATGACGTTAGTATTTGTGATTGTTATCTTAGGTATTATACTATTATTTATCCATTATAAAAAATCTCCGCGAGAGAAAGTAATAATTAATGAGAACGAACCAAGTCTAGGTAGATACTTGTCTCCTCCCTCAATATTTCCAGATGAACTGCCGGCCAATCCTTATGCGTCAGCCAATCCTTATGCGTCAGCCAATCCTTATGCGTCAGCCAATCCTTATGCGTCAGCCAATCCTTATGCGTCAGCCAATCCTTATGCGCCCACCCGACGTGGATTGGTTATGCCGATTAATGTACCGACACAGCCGTTTGATCCCAATTATCGGCAGGTCGGCATTCTAACGCGAATAAAAGGCAAAGAAACAATACTGCCTTTATTAGGCCGGCCTGTGTTTACCAATCGCGACAAGTGGAATTTTTATACGATGAATGATAAGAATAATATGATTACTTTACCTATTACGTATAAAGGACGCAGTTGTACGAGTGAATATGGTTGTGATAATCTATCTAGTGGTGATGTGGTGTTTGTAGAAGGTTATAATGATGCCTTTAGAGTCACGTCCTATGACAACCAAATGTTACGCTATATTCCATTTATGTAAGCTATGATGATTAAAAATTAATAAATTCTTCTGCAGTAAATAATTGGGCTAAACGTTTATTTTTACGCGTAGATTTACTTGTACCTTTGCCGGACCGTCGTCTTGTACCGGACAATTGTCTTGTGCCGGACAATTGTCTTGTGCCTGACAATTGTCTTGTATATGTCTTTGTTTTTTTTCCGCCTCTATTACTTGTGTATAGTGATTGGCGAGGTTCTCCACTAAAGGGTGATGGAGGGGGAGGGGGAGGTAGAGGCAGAGGCAGAGGGTTATTTATATTAGGGTCAAAATCTGGGAGACTATAATCGGGTAATTGTCTTGCTTCTGCTTCGTTTATGTATGCTTCTGCTTCGCTTACGTATGCTTCTGCTTCGCTTGCCTCTGCTTCGCTTGCGTCTGCCTCTTCATTTAACTCGTCAGTTATATTCATAACATTAGCTTCAACACTGGTGCCAATGTCTCCACTTTGAGTCATTACATGTTCACTGCTACCAGGCACTGGATATTTTATTCGCACAAGAAATTCTTGTCTTGCATTTGGCCCTGCATTTGGCCCTGCATTTGGCCCTGCATTTGGCCCTGCATTTGGCCCTGCATTTGGCCCTGCACTTGGCCCTGCATTTGGCCTTGCACTAGGCCTTGCATCGGACCCTGTTCTCGCCAAGACACTTGGATTAGAAGCTAGCGACGGATATTCACTCCCACGACCGACCGGAGTGTTACTTGTAAACGTCTTACTTAACAAGTCGACGTTGTCGCGTAATTTAGTAACTTCTTGTAATTGGATTGGTGTCATTTGTTGATTTTGTTCTAGTTCAGAAATAGTATTTTGTAAATTTTGTATAATGGCTTGTTGTGCATTTATATATTGCATAGCTTCTTCGCCTTGTGCGTCCCGTTGTGTTTCGGCGTGTTCTAACATGCGTCTTGTTGTAGCCAGGTCAGACTGCAAAACGTCTACATTACTTTGCAAGGCATTTACTCGTTCAATTTGGAGTGGCGTTATTTGTGGATTTTGTTCTAGTGCATTAATAGTGTCTTGTAATCTCTGAACAACATTTTGTATGCCTTTATTCTCCAGAATTAATTGTCGTTGATTTATATTTTCTTCTTGGACTAATTCCAATTCTTCACGAAGTTGAATCATATCAGTACGAGCTGTATTTAATTCTTCTAGCTGTTCGCCCGATAAATTATTTTGCACGTCGGATTGCAATAAATTAGTTATATTTTCTTGTAAATCGAGTATATTTTGAGCCTGTCTAGCCACTTGTGCGGTTAATTTTTCTTTTTCTGCTTCATGTATCTGGATACTTTCATTGAGTAAATTTTCTCTATCAGCAAGTTCTCTACTTAAGAATTCTTCGTTTCTTTGTAAATTTGTTTTCTGTTGGTCTAATTCAGCCAGGTTAGCTTCGAGTGCGTTTATTTTAGTAGCCTGTTCTGTAGCGGTATTATATACACTTGTAGTAGCCTCTTTAGTTAAGTTTAATTCATCTGTTAATTTTTCTTTTTCAACATTTATTTTTTCAATATCAGCATTTAGACTGCTAATCTTATCAACTAGCGTATTTAAGAATTGTCTTTCTTCCACATCATTTGCTCCCCTAGGCTGGGCTGCTGCGACTGGTTCTTGTACTGCTAAAGGTTGTCTTTGTTCTGCTAAAGGTTGTTCTAAAGGCTGTCCTAATTCTTGTTCTCCTACTGCTAAAGGCACTGCTAAAGGCTGTCCTAATTCTTGTTCTCCTACTGCTAAAGGCTGTCCTAATTCTTGTTCTCCTACTGCTGCTAAAGGCACTGCTAAAGGCTGTCCTAATTCTTGTTCTCCTACTGCTAAAGGCTCACCTACTTCTTGTTCTCCTACTGCTAAAGGCACTGCTAAAGGCTGTCCTAATTCTTGTTCTCCTACTGCTAAAGGCTGTCCTACTTCTTGTTCTCCTACTGCTAAAGGCTGTCCTACTTCTTGTTCTCCTACTGCTAAAGGCACTGCTAAAGGCTCTGCTTGTTCTTCTAAAGGCTGTCCTTGTTCTGCTAAAGGCACTGCTAAAGGCTCTCCTTGTTCTTCTAAAGGCACTGCTAAAGGCTGTCCTTGTTCTTCTAAAGGCACTGCTAAAGGTTGTCCTTCTAAAGGCTGTCCTTCTAAAGGTTGTCCTTCTAAAGGTTGTACTAAAGGTTGTCCTTGTTCTTCTACTTGTGCTAAAGGTTCTCTTTGTTCTGCTAAAGGCACTGCTAAAGGTTCTCCTAAAGGTTGTTCTCCAAAAGGTTGTTCTACTACTACAGCTTCTGCTCCAGGTCTAGCAGGATTATCCAGCAAGGGGTCGTTTGCTTCTGGTCCAACACCACTTAATTCTTGTAATATATCTTCTGTACTTTGTTCTTTCGCTGGGTTATCAAAAGTTATATCTCTACTATTCAATAAAAAGGATAAATATGATTCGAGTCTGTCCAATAATCCAGAATAATCAAATTTTGTTGAATTATTAAAAAAATCTAATATGGCCATACCTAAAACATATGGTTTACTATTAAAGTCTTTAGCATGGGAAATAATACGGTTTAATTTAATTTTATTATAATCCTGACAAATTTTTTTGAGGTTGTAATTAGGATTGTTTAAAATAAGAAATAACTCACTAGTTTTTTTCATGTCTTCCAAGTTTTTACGTTTAAATTCAGAGAAGTTTATTAATCTATCATACTCTTCCAGATTTTTTAATACGTTTTTAAAATCTTCATGTACAATGTCAAATTTGTTTTCATTTACAAAACTGTCATTGTCTGAAAACAATTCGTCTTTAAGTGTGCTTATAAATAATTCATCCTCGCGAGTGACTTGTTTTGACACTTTTATTTTATTAATTCTCTTGAGTAAGCCTTTAACATCTTCGACATGTGCACCTGTTTTTACATTAAAAGTTGTGTTTAACATCCTCAGTAGTGCAATTAATATTTCTAAATCTTTATACAATTTATTAAATAATTCGGTTTTCTGTTGTTCTAATTGAACTAGTACATCACCATCTACTTTTGCTTCGTCCGGTCTACTCGTTGTAAGACCACCACCCCGCAAGGTTTTATTTCGTAAATTCAAAGGTCGTCTCCGTCTATTACTTTTGGCCCTATTACTTAATTTAGTTTTTTTGCATCGTTTTTGCGATTGATTTTTAACTTTTAGTAATTGTCTAATTTTATTTTTAGATAATTTCATAGTTGTATATAAATTAAGATATATATTTTTTATTATAAAGCTAATATAATGACTTGTCCGAATGGAACTGCACCGGTAAATATTGTAAATAATCCTGAACTTATTTGTGACCTCAAGTGTGAATATGGGTTTGCTTATCCTCTATCAGGTCTAAATATTACCAATAAAGAAACCTATTTGTCGCTAAAGACCGACAAAACAAATACTCCACCAGTAACATATAATACAAATAAATATGAAGTATCAGGCATGCGTTTATATCAACCATCGCTTCACAGTTATAACGGTAAAAAGGCCGAAGCCGAACTCATTATCATACATACAAACATATCTAGTCAAGGAAATTTATTAGTCTGTGTGCCAATTTTAGCAGGCAGTGGGTCTAATAATGGGGATAGTGTATCTATATTTGACACGATTATTTCTGAAGTGGCCAAAACGGCTAACTCCTCGGGTACTAAAACAACGGTGAATATTCCAAATTTTTCTATTGATAAACTTATACCCCGTAAACCGTATTATTCTTATAATGGTACTTTGCCTTATTCTCCTTGTAACGGTGATTATGATTATGTTGTCTTTAGTAAAGACAATGAGGCGTTTTTGTCAATGTCCACGAATGCATACGAGGCATTGCAAAAAATAATTACGGTGAATAATTCTACCACGGCTACTAATAAGAATGGTGTTTTTTTTAACAAGAATGGACCCAATTTAGCCAGTGCTGAAAAAGGTGATATTTATATGGAATGTTTACCGACGGGTAGTGATGGACCGGAAACATTTATACCCCTTGTGAAAAGTTCGGAGCAAACGTTTAACACGGAAACGATTACAAGTTTGCTTAAAAATAATTTCATTTTACAAATACTACTGGGAATATGTATTATATTGATACTTATCAAATTAGTACAATGGCTAATGCAAAGTTTAACGGGGCAAAGCGGGGGCATGCGAAGCGGGGGCGGACACATGCAAAGCGGGGGCGGAGGCATGCGAAGCGGGGGCGGAGGCATGCGAAGCGGGGGCATGCGAAGCGGACACATGCGATGCAAAACATAGCCTTCTTTTTACGAGCTACATGGTCATACATAAATTATTATTTTCGAAAATAATAGAATGGTTCTAACCACTCAAATTGTAATAAATTCATTACCCCTAAGGTAAATAGCGATATTTTTTCACCAAAACCCAGTTGCACACCCCCATAATTTACCGGCACAAATAAATAAAGTAATAATAAAGACATTAAAGTATCACTGATAATGTATATAATATGATTTTGTAGACGTTGTTTTTTTATAAACTCAGGATTTGTATACATAAATCTTTCATAAAGTTTTAAATGTATAGTAGATAATATATATATAATTTTAAAAAATATTACAATAAATAAGAATATTTTATAAATTTCCATTATATATATACTTTTGAAAAAACGTACTTTTGAGAAAAGTACAGCAAAACACAACCTTTTAAAAAAGGTTGAACCAAAACGTACTTTTGAGAAAAGTACAGCAAAACACGTACTTTTGAGAAAAGTACAGCAAAACACACCCAAAATAACCGATAAAATATTGTGTGTAGACACCTTTATCTATAACAGCGTAGCACTACTGATTTTTGGTCCAACCTTTTCCTAAAAGGTTGTTTCCTAAAAGGTTGGGTTGTGTTTTGGTTCAACCTTTTCCTAAAAGGTTGTTAGACAACCCCGTCATAATCAGTAGGCGCCGCATCATGTAAGCTATCTAAAATCGGTTTATAACTAGACCCGGTCGACGTGTCATTCTGAATAATCGGAGCCATGCGAGCTACTTCTTCTTCCTCTAAAGAATAAGGATAATCATTAAATTTACTAAAGTCCAATACTTTTTTGGCTTCTGAGGGCAAATAGTTAGTCATTGCAAAAGTACCACTGGCTTTACTGGCGCGGTCAATCATGGTATACGCGGCAACAAACGCTAAAACCCCTGCGACTTTATTAACGTTGAAAAATATGTTAATAGCCAAAACAAACAGTACTATTTTTCCATAAATGGTATCAACTGCTCGTGTCAACATCATGGGTAATTGCACGTCTAGAAGAATATAAATAATTAAAAGCACTGCAAGAATTAAATGTTCTTGTTTCTCCATTTTAATTTTCTGCAAAACTTGTTTCATTATGATATTAATATATATTTTTATTTGTATATAAAAGAATAAAAATAAAAATGAGCATATATTTTTATTTGTATAAAAAAGAATAAAAATAAAAATGAGCATATATTTTTATTTGTATAAAAAAGAATAAATTTAAAAAGAAAAGAATAAGAATAAAAATTGAACTAAATTATATTGAATGGGGTATTAAATATAAAATACGCATATGAATATGGCTGAAATTCAAGGTAATACATATCTCGGACCTAAAGGTTATACTATTTATAAAGAATGCCTCGAAGCAGATGATTTAAAAATCTTAAAAGAAGAATTAAACGTCCGGGCTTATGTGCCGACTGCCCCTGTTCAACCCCCCGGCTTTCCCGTCTATCGCGAAGCTCCCAAGAAAATATACCTCCCGCGTTATTATGGCATACAGAATTATGGTCCCCCCGAAGTCATAAAAATCCCCCAGGGTATCGATATTTCTCTCGAGTTTAAAGGTGACTTGCGGGATTATCAAAATAATATTATTGATATTTATCTAAAACATACGGATAAAACCTGGGGCGGAGGCGGATTGTTAGAAATCCCTTGCGGACGCGGGAAGACCGTGATTGCGTTGAAAATTATTGCTTTATTAAAAAAGAAAACGCTCGTTATCGTCCACAAGGGCTTTCTTTTAAATCAGTGGGTTGAGCGCATCGAACAATTTCTGCCTACAGCCAAAGTCGGCCGTATTCAAGGACAAATTGTGGACATTGAGGGAAAAGATATTGTCCTAGGTATGTTACAATCACTCTCGATGAAAGAATATCCCGAGGACCTCTTTGCACAATTTGGGCTAACTATCGTCGATGAGTGTCATCATATATCGTCTGAGGTGTTTAGTCGCTCTTTACAGAAAATCATTACTTTTTATACATTAGGCCTCAGTGCCACGATGCAACGGAAAGATGGTCTGTCGAAAGTATTTAAAATGTTTTTAGGGGAGATTGTGTATAAAGAAAAGAGAGAAGAAGAGGACCCCGTATTAGTCAAGGCGATTGAATTTAAATCTACAGACCCCGAATTTAACGAAATGTGTTTTGATTACCGCGGAAACCCGGCTTATAGTACGATGATTTCGAAGTTATGCGCGTTTAGCCATCGCAGTGAGTTTATCTTAAAAGTCGTCGAACACGAACTGCTGCAAAAATCGGGGCAACAGCTGATGATTTTGGCGCATAATAAGAATCTGCTTACTTATCTTTATAGTGCAATAGAACATCGGCATATTGCTACAGTTGGTTATTATGTCGGTGGTATGAAAGACCAAGATTTAAAGGCCAGTGAATCGTGTCAAGTGATTATTGCTACTTATGCGATGGCGGCGGAAGCTTTAGACATTAAAACCTTAACTAGCCTGCTTTTAGCAACGCCCAAAACCGATATTATTCAAGCCGTCGGGCGTATTCTCCGGGTTAAACATGAGCGACCGCTGGTGATTGATATTATTGATACGCACGAGGTGTTTATCAAGCAATGGCAGAAAAGACGCAAATATTATGCTAGTAATAAATATAAAATACTACATACAAATAGTCAATTGTATTTAGCAAATGTAATGGGGGCAAATGTAATGGGGGCAAATGTAATGGGGGCAAATGTAATGGGTCCAAATGTAATGGGTCCAAATATATGGAAAACTTTAACGGATAGCAGTGGTAAAAAAAGTAAGGAGACTAATCCACATAAAGACAGTCTAGCTACTAACGGGTTAGAAGATGTCTACGTCTCCACCGAAACATTAATGAAAGGTAAATGTTTAATTGATATTATGCATATTTAACTTCTTATAACTTTTCCACAATCGTTATAAGGTAAAAATGGCGGTGGACTGGCTAAAGCACTTTCATTCGCACTTAATGTGGACGTAAGGCCTTGGCCGAAGGAATAGGCTTTATTGCCGTACGGCTGGTCTTGCGAGGTGTCTCGCCCGGCAGTGTAATCACTCGCACTGCTCAACATACCGCCACGCATACGTTTACTACGCATATGTTTACTACGCATATGTTTACTACGCATATGTTTACTACGCATATGTTTACGACGCATAGTTCTACGCTTTTTTCTACCGCCGTGCATAGTGCTACACTTTTTGCTATGCTTATGCTGGCTACGCTTATGATGGCTACGCTTATGATGGCTACGCTTATGATTGCTACGCTTATGCTTTGTACGTTTCTGTCCCCCTCGTGTTTTTCTATTACACCCATATTGTATTTTCTTCCTGCGTGATTTACCACCTTTAAACGCAGCCGGAAATTGAGGAGCAAAATCATTACGAAATTTCGTATTATTATCATCATATTTATCTATAATGGAATAGGGGGCATTTGGACCGGCTACGGGACCCACCGGTACGTCCGTAAAAGAATAACCACTGCTCCCACCCACAAAAGGGGAAGAATATTTGGGTAAAGTCGCATCTACACCACTTTTCGTACCGTCACAGCCTACGCCTGCAATCTTCCCATAAGGACTCGCATAATTCTCTACCTGATAATTAAAATTAGCTGGTTCGGTGTTATAACTATGAAAAGAACCACTCATGTATATATATACACTTTAAAAAAATTATGTTTTGCTCAACCTTTTTCTAAAAGGTTGAACCAAAAGACAACCTTTTAGGAAAAGGTTGAACCAAAAGACAACCTTTTAGGAAAAGGTTGAACCAAAAGACAACCTTTTTCTAAAAGGTTGAACCAAAAGACAACCTTTTTCTAAAAGGTTGAACCAAAAGACAACCTTTTAGGAAAAGGTTGAACCAAAAGACAACCTTTTTCTAAAAGGTTGAACCAAAAGACAACCTTTTTCTAAAAGGTTGAACCAAAAGACAACCTTTTTCTAAAAGGTTGAACCAAAAGGTTGTTTTTTTTGGTTCAGTCTTCTCTACTTCGTTTGCACTTGACTTTTCCCAAAAGTACGGTTGGGTTTTGTTGTACTTTTCCCAAAAGTACGGTTGGGTTTTGTTGTACTTTTCCCAAAAGTACGGTTGGGTTTTGTTGTACTTTTCCCAAAAGTACGGTTGGGTTTTGTTGTACTTTTC
>Ga0114966_10001885_pt1 | contig 19053 bp, 4 predicted proteins | sample M_130207_XF_Meta_FD_87029 | JGI IMG/M metagenome (GOLD analysis project Ga0114966, IMG submission 87029) | Freshwater microbial communities from Lake Montjoie, Canada to study carbon cycling - M_130207_XF_MetaG | ecosystem: Environmental > Aquatic > Freshwater > Lake | place: Lake Montjoie...
AAATGCAAGTGGTCACCCATTTTGGATTCAAACTGTTCCAGGTGCATATAGTTCAGATAATAGTTATAATACCGGAATTATCAATAATGGCGTTGACTCTGGTGTAATTATCGCGGAAATTGCTTTTGATGCTCCACACTTATACTATGTTTGTCAATTTCATTCATCTATGAATGGTGCAATATATGTTACCGATTTTGGGCCAACTGGCCCAACAGGTTCAACCGGTGTAACTGGTCCAACTGGACCAACAGGACCAACAGGCCCGACAGGAGTAACAGGAATGGACGGAGACAGGTATAATACAAAGTCTACTTCTGATATATCATTAAATCCGGTATTATATGGATCGGTATCTTTTGTAGTAGATCGTAATCTTGCATATATAATCGGAAATTCAGTTATTGTAGTTGACTCGATAACTGCAATAAACCGATTTGAAGGAACGATAACAAGTTATAATAAATTAAACGGTAACATAAGTATAAGTAATATTCAGAATGTAAGGGGCACATTTGGCCCTTCAACAATAGTGACGTATAATGTGAATTTGGACGGTATTGATGGTCCAACTGGTCCAACGGGTGTAACGGGTATAACCGGTGGAACAGGTGGAACGGGTCCAACTGGCCCAACGGGTGTAACCGGTATAACAGGTGGAACAGGTGGAACAGGACCAACCGGTCCAACTGGTCCAACGGGTGTAACGGGTATAACAGGACCAACAGGACCAACTGGACCAACCGGTGTAACGGGTATAACAGGACCCACAGGACCAACAGGACCAACTGGACCAACCGGTGTAACGGGTATAACAGGACCCACAGGACCAACAGGCCCAACGGGACCAACGGGTGTAACAGGTATAACGGGTGGAACAGGTCCAACAGGCCCAACGGGTCCAACTGGCCCAACGGGTGTAACAGGTATAACAGGTGGAACAGGACCAACAGGCCCAACGGGACCAACCGGTGTAACGGGTATAACAGGACCCACAGGACCCACAGGAGCAACTGGACCGACAGGTGTAACAGGTATAACGGGTGGAACAGGTCCAACAGGACCAACTGGACCGACAGGTGTAACAGGTATAACGGGTGGAACAGGACCAACCGGCCCAACTGGACCGACCGGTGTAACTGGGCAAACCGGATCAACAGGTACGTTTGGTCCGACCGGTCCAACGGGTGTAACAGGAATAACTGGTCCAACCGGTCCAACGGGAATGGTCGGTCAGACGGGACCGACAGGTACAACAGGCCCAGCAAGTCAGTGGACAACATTAGGGGGAACGAATTCGATATATTATACTAGTGGTAATGTGGGAATTGGAATGACGAATCCGGACATAAATTACGCGCTTGATGTTAGTGGTATTATCAAAACACTTGGTGTCAACAATATTAGTGACTATAGAATTAAGGATAATGTTCAAACGCTGCAATCTGAGAGTCTTCCATCGATTGATAAACTTCGTCCGGTTCTGTATTACAATAAACTAACTCAGAAACATGAATATGGGTTTATAGCGCATGAGGTGCAAGAGATCTTTCCAGATATGGTGATTGGTGTTAAAGATGCGGAACAATATCAAACGATTAGTTATACGCCGATGTTTGCTCTTATTGTAAACGAATTAAAACAGATGAAACGAGAGATTTCCGTATTAAAAATAGAGTTAGAAAATAGTAAACAAAAACAATAAATCGGGTAGGGTAGTAATGGTGTGCGACAAATATATCTGCATGCATGTAATATAATTTATGTAATTTACAAGAATTACATAAATAATCAGGCAATAATACCAAGAATACGATAGATTCACGTATAACTAATATTATTACGCGTTCATAAACCCGTATTCCTTTTCACCGCTTGTATCTCCAATGACAATATTAGATATAGTAAATTCTACATTTCCAGGTGAAGTAAAAGCATTAGTTTCAATAGCAATCGAAGATAATATTTCCGCACTATTATAAGTTCCAACACTTCCTGTTGCAGTTATTGTTAAAGCAGAATTTGTATGTCCGATTGAAATAGGAGCTATATTATACGAATTTAAATTAATAAAGAAAGAATATCTTGTTCCGTTTGTAAGAGCAGTTGGATTTGATATTGTATATGATCTTTTCGATTTATACATACCACCAGGGGCATCTCCCGATCCAGTTGCTTTTGTATAAATAGTAATAAATGGAAGAGATGACTTATTATAGATATATAGATTTGCGCGAATATAACGAAGAGAATCTAAACTAGATGTTAGTGTGTTGGGATTCAAATTCCAACTAATTTTTGAATTTGTATCTTGATTCAGAGTGACCCATGATTCGGAATTGGTATAATACCAACCATTATATCCATAACGTCCTATAGGAATCTGTTGAGGTTGTGAGAAACTTCCGTAAACTGCTGAATTAGTTGCAAGTATACTATTGACATTTGCTGCATAAGGATACCCGTTGGGGAAAGTAGAACTATCGGTGATTTGGGTATTTAAGCCGGTAATATCATTTTTCATAACCAATTTAAGAATGTATGTTCGGGCGGGGATTTCTTCTACATTTGTGAGTGTATGCTGATTTAGTGCAGCAGCTACGGTGAGTTTAATATTGAGTGTATCGTTTTCAACAAAAGGGATGCTTTGGATACCATCTCCTTGCAATTGTGATAGTCTGGAAACTTGACTGGATCCGGCGATTTGGCGCAACAATTCGCGACAAATGTTAATATTAGACGAATCAGCGTTTGTTAAATATTTGTTTCCAGAAGAGTCTATCGACATCGTTGGACTGGAAGAAGTAGTAGATATTGTATCCAATACGGCTTCGATGCCACATCGAGTTACTTCACCATTATAACCCACATTTTCGATCAATTCTACTTCATTATTAAATAAATCTACACCGTATATTGTATTAAATAACTTAAGCGCCAAATAACGAATGAAATCATGTTTGAGGAGGCTTTTTTCTGCGGAATAACTTATTGTTCCTAAACGACCTCCAGATTCGATTTTATCAAGCATGGCGTGAGCTGGATTGATTTTAAGGTTGATAGGCCAGTTTTTTTTGAATACGTAATATCTAACGTCGTTTGCAGATACATCGTTCATATCGGAGTCGTCGGTTTGGAATTTGAATACGGCAGACATATCGCTAAGCTTTACATAAAATACAGCGATCGCGTCGGTAGTAGCAACGGGAATAACAGACGAGTCGATTGTACCGCGGGTAGACAATTGAAATGTTGAATCTAAACCCGGAAGTGCAAAATTCATATAAGAGGGCATTTGTAGATTTTATTGTTATAATTAATAAATGATGCTATAAAAATATTATTATTATTATTTATTATTTAATTTGTCAAATAATAAATGTAATGAAACTGAAACAACCAGCTTATTCTTAAGTAAGAAGAATCTTTATTTTGTAAATACGTGGGGTGACAGCGGCGCCGGGAGCAGCGCCGCCGATAACCGTCGTTTGAGTTCCTTCTGAAAGTACAGTTAACTTAAATACAAAATAATCGTTGGCTTTGAATGGAATACCTTGAGCAGACGCTGTGTTAGTGATGCCGCCGGCAGAGCCTACAACCAAACGTCCGGGACTCGAAGCAACGATGTGTCGGAAGATTGTTCTGCCAAGATTTCCAGCAATCTCATGCCCAGCACCGGTGTTCAACATATGCTTGTCAGGAGATTCTCCAAGTGTAATAGTTCCGGTTGTGCTACTAACTGCCGCCAACAAAGTACGTAATGTATTTCTAACAGCTTCAGCTTTAGTAGCAACGTCTGTAACAAGAGCAGCTTCATTGCTAAACAAATCAACACCATGAACAGTATTGAACAATTTCACGGCAAGAGATCTTACGAAATCATGTTTAACTGCATTCACAGCATCTGAAGCGCCGAGCGCGACGTCTGAGCTTGTCACGAGGGCGTTGCCAACGGCCAAATCGTAAAAAGCGCCGGTACCATCATAATTTACATAATACTTAATATCATCAGTGTTGGTATCAGTAAAATCAAGACTGTCAGATTGAAACTGGAACATCGCTTTTGCGGTTGCTACCGGAATACTAATAGCTGCTATGGCATGTTCACTAAAAGAGGTGGCAGCAACGGCTTCGCCATCAATTGTCGCTTTGATGGCGGTGATCTCGGTATCTAATGCTGGTAAATAAAATTCGAGACTCATCAGAATTAGTTGTGTATTATAACATAACTAAATATTTTATTTTAAATTATATCAAACGCGAAAACTCTCTAAATATATTTTAATAATTTATTTTATTTAATTAAATAATAATAATTCAATACATAGTTGTTAGTTCTATCGCAATAGCATAATCATTATTCACAATATCTAAGATCTCGCCATATCTGTCTAAAAGGCGAATATTTATTTTTTCAATTTTGACTGGGCCAAAATAATCGCGGCGTTTATAAATTAAATCGCTTGGATTTGAATGCACAATATTGTAAACACTACTTGTAATCGGAATCCTCGCTACGATATTATTTCCTAAATATGTTCCGTTGCCGGTTTCGGCAATTATAGTATTTGACGTAAAATTTCTATTATAATCGTCTAATTCTATGAAAAAATATTGAGATATTACGCTGCCATATGATGACTCGCTTTGAATATACCGATTATATGTTGCTATAGTAGTAGATTTTGCAATATAAGACAAATATGGCGGATTTCCCGAAGTATCGTATGTATCTTTTCTAAATCCCAACATCCACCCAGCATTTTTATAAATTGGACGCATCTTTGTGTTTGAATTTGAAATTTTACCGTCAAGTGGACTTATTGTGGGTCGAAAACATTCGAGCGTTTTAGAGTTCATATGTGTTCTCTGAAACCCAGCGTTTGAACATTCAACTCCGGAAGGATCGACTGGCGAAGACCTAATAGACACGCCTCCGAACTTATAAAATTCCGTAAACGATTTATCGTCAGGAATATTAAAATCTAACTTAAAATAAAAATTTGGCGAGTAATTCGAACCGGATAAACCGCCGGTTGATTTAAACGGGCGAGGAGTGTCTTCAAAATCAGTATCTGAAGTTTCTCTCGATCGTATTATCGTGGTAGTAGTTTTATCATTTATATCCATGTATAAGAATTTCAACCCATTTAGACTGGCGTCGGCGGGAGGAGGTGCATTTGCAAAATAATTATTCATAGCGGTGGTGAAGACGTCTGCCATATACGTACCTTCTGGAATAACAACAATCTCTGTTTGGTTACGGAATCCGGTTGTTCCAGTATTTACGTTGTACAAGTGAACGATGAATATATTATTCCCTTTTTCGGCAGAAAAAGTGCGAACCATGTTTGGTATTTGTGCAGATGCAACTTGAAGAGAGAGGACATTATTGATTGGAGTTGGCAGATTCCAAATAAAATCGGTGGATTTAGTCTTATCGTAATTTGTGCGAAAAAGCGTATCGATGCAGATAATACGTTTTAATATTCGGCGCTCGATTGGATTAATTGTCCCCTTGGGATATTCATAAGCAACCGAATTTTGATAAGGCTCATCTCGTTTAAGCATAACACTTTGGTCTCCCCCAACTAGAGAATTATCGCCATATTGCTGTGTTGATTTGTATTGTTGTTGATACATCGAATCATTTATAAAAGCCGAACCAGATTGTAAATGCTGGAGAATTCTGGATTTCGCGTTATTAAAAAAGATTACATATTCGTCTTCATAACTCTCGCCGGTTTTGTCATCTCTTAGTTGAAGAGGGTTCATGGCATAATACTGTCGTATAATCTCGGCTGTTGCCTTCTGGATATATTCAGCGGTTACGTTACCTTGATCGTTTTTTCGAATTTTATAGATGTCAAATAAATCATCGATTGAATAATTGTTTATATTCAAATCAAAGCTGTTATTGGTGTTAGATGATAGCGAAACATCGGTTGATGAAAATGCTGGGTATGGTAAATATGCGTTGGTTGTTTCCATTATAATAAAACAAGACTCCTTTCAAACTACTAATATAAAAAGACATATTAAATAGACGACTTTTTATATTTACTGATTATGGATTAGTTACCGGTCCAATACTGGCAATAATCGAACCTAACAGATCTGGGTCCCAAATACCGTTGTCAGGGTAGCCGTATGCATGAATATATGCTAAATATTCTGGTTTAATTTGAGCTGCAATAATGGTAATTGACTGATCGGGGAATAGTGAGACACTACTGCGTAACATATTTAATTGGGCTATCAAAGCATCGATGTTTTCTAACATGTCTGCTTTGGTTTTATAATAATTCAAGCCTGCAGTAGCATCTGTAATTTCATTATGCAAATTTACTGACTGAAGCAGACCTTCGAGAACTGTTTTATAAAATGTTCTGATTTTCTCATAGTATACATTCGACGGTTTTTGCATTTGATATAACCTTTCGGAGTATTCATTATATGTTTGTTGTGTAAGAACCTGTTTAATGGTATCAAACTCACCTCTGGCATAATTAATACTTAAATTTTGAATTTCGACAAATTCAAATTCGTCTATCATATCTGTAAAAATCTGGGTTGTGGTAATATTTTGCAAATATTCTTGTGGGTAATGTCGAAAGTATGAATAGAAATCATTTGTGTTTTTAGTAAATAGTGTATTATTGGTTGTTTTATTGTAGAAAGCCATAATTTATATAGGTGTGAGCTTATATGTAATGGAATGGAATGGAATTGAATGATTCTCCGAGAGTTCTATCTCTATTTATTCTATTTATTCGAATTCCTTTTAAAATAATAGAATAAAAAATAACCGTATGTTATCACGGTAATGGTCGAACCGTTATAGTAAATGATGTATTATCGAAACTGGATATTGGCGTCATACCGGTACCATTCGCATTAATTCCAACACCTAATAGATCTAATTGATTACCGTTTGATATCGCAGATGTAGCAGATGGAATAATTTGATTCTCACTAATAATATCTATTTGCGCAATACCGGCACCCATACCATTTGCACTAGCATTTGAACTGGAATTTATCAAAGATGACGACGCGTTGTTTCCAAAGTCGCCGGTCATTTCTGTATCTCCACCGTCCATGATGATTATTTGACTGTTTATAAGTGGTGTTGCGCCTATTCGCGAATTTGTTGCTATGAATTTGCCATCGGTCATTTCTGATGTTTGATTTGATGGAACACTCGACCACATTATTCCGTCGTCCGATGTTGCGATCGATGACGTATTATTATTTACAATTACTCGTTCGGTGGTACCAGGCGCTGTTACAGTCGATGTGGTTGGATCTGTCGCTCGATCACTTGTCTTTCCAACCGCCACCCATCTCTTTCCATTCCAGTGGACATCATTTCCACCTCCAGATAATAGTGTATCGTTTCCGATATATGCTACACTATTTCCGCCATTTGTGAATAGTTGTTGTGTGAATGTTGAAGTTGCGCCAGAAGCATCTCGTGTTGATCCCTGAGCCCATGTGATTCCGTAATCGGTGGAGTATGAAATTGCGTTGGTGGCGCCTTTTCCGGTTGAAACCAGTAATCCGCCATCATATGATGGTTCATAGGCTATACTTGTGGCGCCACCAGAGGAATCGATAAAACCGACATTTTTGGTGGACCATGATGTGCCAGATGCATCAGTAGATACGATTGCGCCGGTTGTTCCCGCACCACCATTTAGTTGACCGGTGGCAACAATAGTTGTGCCGGTATATGTAATATCGGTTGCGCGGCTAGTAATAGCATTAGATCCAGACGATAATCGTGTCCATGAATTTAGTTTAGACGCTGAAATATCGGAAGAAGTAACAACGGTGTTCGTGCCTTCACCTGCAGCAACCCATTTACTTCCGGTGTATGCGATACCATTTCCTTGTATTGAAAAGAGTGAATTCGATTCTCGAACACTTCGCCATGTTCCAGGTGATCCACTTATGTCAACGGAGTAAATGACAGAAGAAAATGATGCATCAGCGATTCCGGTGTTTTCGCCGGTTGCGATCCACATATTTTGATCTGAGTTCCAGGTAATTGATCTAGCTGACGTATCAAACCCACCATCGCCATTATTAGGAGAAGTTCCAGAGGTTACTGTTCCTGTTATAGGTTGCCAATTTGATGCTCCAGAAATATCAAATGTTCTCATTAAAGTGCATGTCTTTCCGCCACTTGAGTCAATCGCTGGAACACCTGCTGCGATCCAAGCAATACCATTATATGTGATCGAATATATCTGAGATAAAATTGCACCGGTTCCTGCAACAGTCGACCAGACTATTCCAGAAACATCGGTGGAAATAAACAAGGAAGCGGCGGAACTTCCTGTGCCGGTTGTTGTTCCAGCGGCAAGCCATCTACCCGCGGCAGATGCACTTGCGTCTAACTGATTCCATCTGCATGTATTTAATGAAAGCGATGAGTTGCTTGATGAAGCAATCGCGCTTGTCCATGTAATACCGGAAACATCACTATATAGAACTGTTCTTGTTGGGGTCCCTGCGCTTCCTTTACCTACAGCTAACCATCTTTGTGTGTGTGGTGAGAATGCGATGCTATTTATAATGTCCAAATCGATAATGCCGCTTCCCTGATTACCAGTTCCACTAGTTCCTAATGTCCAACCACTCGATCCAGATGAGTCTGTTGTATATGCGATAGATGCGGTTCCGGGTATTGATAAGTAAACAACATTACTTTGCGGTATAAATGTTCCTTTTCCACCTGCAACCCACCAAGCTCTGTTTGTATATGTGCTTGCATTCACATTCGGTGTTACAGTCGCCACCGTATTTACACCGCCATCGAACATTAGATTCTTTGTTCCGGGTATTGCAACCCATGAACGAAGATTTGTGTCTACGGAGTAGTCAGCAAACGCAAGCGAAAAATTGCAATAACTATTAGACCCTACAGATGCACAACCACCAGTAAATGATGATGCGGTGGATAAAGGAGTACGCACCCACGTCAATCCTCCGTCGGTTGAACGAGCGATTGTGTTGGTCGCATTCGTGTTATTGGTTGCAACCCATATTCCGTTTGAATATTGTATTGAATTACATACCGGGAATGGCGCGTTTGCTGAAGTATCGGTCATCGAAGACCATACACCCGAACCGCTATTCGATGGGCGCGATGAATACCAGAAAACATTTCCGCCACTTCCACCTACAATCCATCGCGCTAGACCAGTTCCATTTGTTCCGGCATTTCCATAACCAACTGTTAATCCGGCGGTTGTGAATGGTGGGGTTGTTGCTGTATTTGCCGATGTCCATACCCTCCCATTTTGTGAATACGAGATTTGTCCTCCTGCAATATATGTGCCGGTTGATGTATTTGTGTAACCCACTCCAGTTGCTACCCATGTAGCAACACCAGAAGCGTCCAGACCCCACGATACGTCATTACCCGCAGCTGCAAAAACGCCTGTTCCTGAACAAGAAATCCAACGTATTCCATCGTATGAATAGAATAATGTCGTACTTGATGAGCCCATCAAGTAATTTCCGCATATATCGGTAGTCGGGCTTACTCCATCACGCTGACCCACCGCGACCCATATACCATTTCCATTTTCATCTTGCCCATATGCAACATGGTTTCCTTGCCCTGTGAAGTTTCCTACATTTAAAATGCCGGTCCATGTAGTCATATTGTATGAATATGCTATACTATATGCTGTCGAACCATATACTGATCCGATAAATGGAGTTCCGACGGCGACCCACATCATCGTCCCGGAAATGTCTGCACCATATGCGACTCCATTCACGGCGTTGAAAAGTGCCGTCTTTGACCCGACGACAGCACTCCAGTCGATTCCGTTTGAAGAATAAGCCAACGTGTTGGCGGAAGCATCGGCGCCGGCAACCCAATATCCGTCAATCGAAGCACCAGTTCCACTATTACCGTATGCGATTGCTCGTACGGTTGCGGGGGTGGTTACGGGGGTGGTTACGGGGGTGTTGTATGACGCGTACGTGGACCAGGTTACACCGTAGTCCCGAGAGAAGTATAATACATCGGCTGCGTTTATTTGCGCCGATTGATATTGTCCGGTGGCGGATACTGAGATATTTAGCCAATTAAGATTTGCAGGTACTCCATTTTGTACGGGAACCAACGACCAATTTACACCAAAATTGGATGAAATGTATATACCAGGTGTAGGTGCTGCAGAAACAGCACTTTGATACTGACCAGTTGATGATATAGAAACAGAATACCAGATTCTGTTTGTAGGTATTCCATTTACCGCTGAAACCAACGACCAATTCGCACCAAAATTGGATGATATATAAATACCTCCTCCATCAGAAACGCACGCGGTCTGATATTGCCCGGTGGCTGATATAGAAACAGAATACCAGTTTGCGTTAATAGGAGCTCCGTTTGCTGATAAATCTGACCAATTTGCACCAAAATTATATGAGATATGTATATTTCCATTACTAGCAACCGCTGTTTGATATTGCCCTGTAGATGATATGGAGATGCCCTGCCAATTACGAACTGCAAACACTCCTGTCCAAGTTACTCCGTAATCAGATGATGTCCATATATATTCACCCTCGGCATTCGCACTCTGATATTGCCCGGTAGATGATACTGAAATACTATTTTGATATGCAAGAACAAACGTCTTTCTTGCAGTCCAGTTTACACCAAAATTGGATGAGGTATAAATGTTTTGCCTATTGCCACTGCCGTCATCTCTGCTAATCGCACTTTGATACTGTCCAGTTGATGATATAGATACACTAAAAAAATTAGTATTAGTCGGTACTCCATTTGCTACTGGAACCAACAACCAATTTACACCATAATTGGATGAGATATATATACCAGGTAAGCTGGAAGAAGCAACAGCAGTTTGGTATTGTCCAGATGATGATATGGCTACATTTGTCCAATTCGTCGTAGCGCTCGTCCCACTCGCCGTCACCACCGTGCTGGTGGTGCTATTCGCATTCGCAATCGCAGGCGGGCGCACATACTGATCATCAGGCATCGAATACGTCCAAATTGTACCGGAAGCGTCGTTCGTCGTCGCGGAAATCGTGCTTGCATTTTCAGATAACGATACTGAGGACCAAGCGCGAACACCGGCTGTGGGGTGTGTGGCCCAAGATGCGCCGTAATTCAAGGAATAGTAGATGTAACCAGCGTAGATGATACTATCAGTAGACGTAACTGATATGTTTGTTATGGTAACGAAACCATTACCTGTGTTAGTCGATCCATAATTTGTTGAAGTTGCATTTTTTGCAGTTCCCAAGAACGATCCGCCGCCACCTGCTTGGTTGTAATTATTATATTCAGTTCCAGAACCTCCCGAATAACCGCCTCCTCCTCCCGGGCGGGCCGCTGAATCCATATATGAACCACCGCCACCTCCAAAACCACCACCGGGTCTGTCACTTGGGTTGCTGTTTCCACCAAGACCATTATTGAGAAAAGCTATACCCCTATAAGTGTTGCCACTGGTGCCGTCCCCACTATATCCACCACCACCACCATAAGGTCCAGCACCACCACCTCCTCCGCTACCCCCACCGTCCGTTCCATTTCCAGATGTTTGCGCAGGAGCGTCAAGTCCATGTGAATAATAACCATAAGCATAACTACTATCTTTTGCACCACCTCCGCCTCCTCCTATAAGCAATATGGTATTATCAGCTAATGTTACAAATGTACCTCCTCCACCAGACCCCGATTTATTTTGATCATAACTACCTCCACCGGGAGTATATGTGTTTGTGACGGTCGAACCTTGTTGTCCAACGAGTATTTTCAAAATTTCGCCTTTCGCTAATGTGAATATGCCGATTACTCTCCTTCCAAGACCCCCAATATAACCATTTGCATTTCCCCCACTTGCACCTGCACAAGATATAATATATTGTCCGGTGACAGGAACTGTCCATAGTTGAATCCCATTATCACTTGTCATATTGACATATGATGACGTCCAACTCGCACTTGAATATGCGCTTCTAACTGCCGTGAGGACTGGTCCCAACCGTCCAGTCGCAGCAGCATTTGTAAACGTATGAGATGTAAATGTGTATAAGCTTGATTCTTGTTGTATTGTTGTTGTACTCTGATTGACACTACAAGCTACCTGATATTTTCCATTTGACGACATAGCGACATCTTGCCATAATTGATTGCGTATTTGTGTACCAGAACCGTCGATTATCACACCAGAGGAATCCCATGATGCGCCATAATCAATCGATCGATACAGTTTGCCTGTATATGAGACAACATTATCATAGGAAGCATATTCTGACCACGTTTGACCATAATTGCGGGAGAAGTATATATAACCATTTTGAACAGCAGCTGTTTGATATTGCCCTGTTTGTGAAATAGATACTGAATACCAATTTCTGTTTGTTTCGCGCGATTCCCAATTAACACCATAGTCTGAAGATGTAAATATCTGACTACCAACTGCAACTGATGTTATGTACTTTCCAGATGCAGACATGGATACACCACCACTAAATGCCCAATTTTTGTATGGTGCCCGAGATGGCGTTACCCAATTCACACCATAATCTCTAGATATATAAATAACTGTGTTGCTGTTGCCAGTCGCAATTTGATATTGACCACTCGCCGAAATTGCAACGGAATATACAGAATAACCTCGTGATGACCAAGTATAACCAAAATCTGATGAGGTGTATATAGTGCTATTACCCACACATGCAACTTGGTATTGACCAGTTGCGGATACAGCGACGGAATACCAATTTTGACTACCTGGATAGCCTGTGCCGCGTTGACTCCAAGTGACACCGTAATCAGTTGATGCCCAAATTGGGCTGCTGCTGCCGCCGGCAGCTGTTTGAAATTGGCCATTAGATGAAATCGAGACAGAGCGCCAAGATGGTGTACCTGGAGCTGTTCGGACTGTCCATGTTACACCAGAATTGTCGGACGTATAAATATATCCATTCATCACTCCGGCTATTTGATATTGACCAGAATATGAAATGGATACTGTGTACCAATTTCTCGATGAATCGCGAGGAGTCCAAGTAAATCCGTAATCAAATGAAGTGTATATCTGTCCGGAGGTACCATCACCGATAACCGCTGTTTGATATTGACCGGTTGAAGAAATAGAAACACCTCTCCAATATAATGATTGAGATATAGTCGTACTCGTTATAGTCGTACTTGATGTGCTTCCTTCGCATGCTAATGCATATTGGCCGGTTGCAGAGTTTGCAACTGATTGCCACCCACGTTTGCGTAATTGTGTCCCTGATCCGTCGATAACTACCGATGATGAAACCCAATTACTACCGATCGGGTTAGAATTATTTGATACATACAAATATCCATTATTTACACATGCGATTTGATAAGCGCCGGTTTCCGCCGAAATCGCTATATCTTGCCAATTATTTCCAAAATAGTCAATACCTGCGGTTGTCGACCAAGTCATTCCGTAATCTCTCGAAAAGTATATTTGGCCACTACTAACAGCCGCAGATTGATACTTTCCGGTTGAAGATGCGGAAACAGAAACCCAATTACGACTACTATCAACTTGCGTCCAAGTTCCAGTACCATAATTTGAATTTATATAGATGAAGCCGTTTTGAACAACCGCAGTTTGATATTGACCACTATTCGAAGATACAGACACAGAAATCCAATTGCGATTGCTTTCTAATTCGGTCCAGTTCAAATTTGCACCATAATTATTATTAACATATATTTTACCATTTGTAACAACCGCTGTTTGATATTGACCGGAACCAGACATGGCAATTGATTGCCAATCCCGCAAAGCGCCTACCTGATTCCATGACGCTGTAATTCCGAAACTAGAATCGGTATACATATAACCAGCTCGGTTTAAAGCGGTTTGATATTGTCCGGTTGACGAAACTGCTATTGCCCACCAATTGCGCGCCGATTCTTTTGTGGTCCAAGTACCTGCACCAAATGTCGAGTTTACATATATATTATTAGATCCGCTTGCAAGCGCTGTTTGATATTTTCCGTCTGCCGACATCGAAATACCAGTCCAAGTTAAAGTTGTAGGTGATGTAGTTGCAGCAGTCCATGTGCCGCTTCCAAAATTCGAGTTATAATATATTTTATCACCGGTTACAACAGCAGACTGATATTTTCCGTTGGAAGACATCGTAATAGAAGTCCACGTACGACTACTGTCTACTGCGAGCCATGTTCCGCGACCATAATCGGCATTTATGTATATTTGTCCGGAAGTAACCGCACCTGATTGGTATTGACTTGTTGAAGAAATCGCAATTGCTTTCCATGCATATGTCGGAGATTGTGTCTGCGATACTAATGTACTTGAAATATTAACAACGTCGATATTCGCGCTGGAGTCCCATGTTATACCTGCATCACTTGAACGATAAATTGTGCCTCCATATGTAACTGCTGTTAGATTTCGTCCGGAATTTGTCATGGATACGCTTTTCCAATATGAAAGAGGATTCGGTAAGGCCGAATTTGTGGAAACCGCCCATGTAGCTCCATAATCGGAAGAATAAGAAATATAATTATTATTTAATTCGTTGATTACGAGTGGAGATGACCAATTTATTGCTGTTAAACCCGTAGCTCCAGTAGAATTGTTTTTATAAATTGTGCTATCCATCCAACCGGTGGTTGTTCCAATATAATTTGCTTGATTTAATTTCCAATATCCGATCAAACCGGGTTCGTTCCCGACAAGCCTTCGTTTATAATTATTTTGAATATCACTCGCAGACCGAACAACATTCCACATACGAACATCGCTTATGTTACCCTTAAATTGACTTGTTGTAATAGATCCTTGAGCACCATAATGATCATTACCTATTACTGTATTAATCCCTCTTGATGCTAATATTCCAAATGTTGGCAAAGTCGCAGTTAGTTGATTTACTCCATCAATATATATGTTCATCATACCAAATTGACTATCAAACGATGCCGCAACATGATGCCATTGTGTATCTTTATAAATATTCGCTGTAGAACGTGTAAATCTTTTTACATCAACATCAGCAGTAATAAGAGTTCCTGTTCCTGTATTATTAAAAATATCAAAACAGATTGTCCCGCTAATATCCATATACAAATTAAACACACTATTTTTATCGCTTGTGGTATATTGTCTCGAAATCAAAGATCCGGTACAAGGCAAATTCGATTGATCGAGCGTTCTAAACCAGCATTCTAGTGTTATTTTACTTCGTATGTCCATATATGAAAACATAGACGGATTACCCAAATTAATATAACAATTACTAGTTCCATCAAAAGTAGGTGCTCCATCGAACATAATAGATGAATATAAACTCACCGCGTATTGACCTGATCCAGAATTTATACAATTGGTCCACGAACCCGTATTTTGACGCGAAACCCACGAATTACCATAATCTGTGGAAATATACAAGTTATTATTGTTATCGAGCGAATTTGACGTTGCAATCTGGTATTGTCCAGTTACAGAAGAGCTTATTCGTGAAAATTGGTTCGAAACGGGTTGCTGCTGCATAGTCCACGTGTTTCCGTAATCATTCGATATATAAATAAAGTCGCCTGATGCAACAGCAGTTTGATATTGACCCGAGTATGAAATTGAAACGCCCGTCCAAGTTTTTGGTCCTGGATTAACTAACGGTTCAAACCATGTAACGCCGTAACTTTCAGAACGCCATATTTTGTTTCCATTCGCAATCGCAGTTTGATATTTACCGTTTCCAGATATGGATACACCAGTCCAATTTTTTGAAGCACCATCGATTGTATAATTATTCAAGGGGCTTACAGTTTGCCACGAAAATCCATAGTCCTTAGAAGTAATTATATATGTATTACCGGAATAACCAACGACAGTTTGATATTGTCCGCTTGATGAAATTGACGCATTTGGATTCCCGATATTGGCGTACGAGCTATAAGGGAATAAACTCCATGAATTGCCATAGTCATTCGAAATATACGTTTGACTATTTTGACTATGCGTTAAAGCTATCATATATTGTCCTGTTTCAGAAATGCATATGGAACCCCAATATTTTGAAGGGCCACGTCTATTCCATGTAAGCCCGTAATTTGATGAGAATGAAATTTGGGCACCATTACCATAATTTGCAACTGCCTGATATTGACCTGTACCTGATATTGCACAGCTATAAATTGAATCACCACTTGTTTGGGTGGCATTCCAAGAAACTCCATAATTATTTGAAATATAGATAACTGGATCGCCGCCGATTAAGGCTATCTGATACTGTCCAGTATATGAAATTGCAGAGCAATACCAACCACGAGTTCCGAGTGATGTATTCATAATCCAGTTTTGACCGTAGTCAGAAGATGTATAAAGATATTCGCTGCTGACAAGAGCCAATTGATATTGACCAGTTTTAGATATTGCAACCGAGGTCCACGACTTTTGTTGTAAAAATAGTATCGTATTCGTATAACGAGAAACCGGTGCGACTGTTCCAAATGACGCATCTAATCCGCAATTACCTCCAGTATACGAATATGTCGCAACATTAGTCGGTGTTTGGAAAATACTTCCAGAGCCAGACCCGGCTAATCCAGAAGAATAAGAAACCGGGGTCCAGTTAAGCCCATCATATGAATATGCGAGATTATTACTGATATCACCAGATCCAGAACCGGCAGCTCCACTACGTCCACCTGCGACGAATTGAACACTAGATCCACCAACTACCGCTCGTTTATACTGCGAATTTATGGCAGCTGCACCTACTTGTGTTGAAAATGCGGTGGAACTATTCGTATATGTTATTAATGATGTTGATGGTGCGCTGTATAAGCTCGTATTTACAGGAGCGATGGTACGAACTCTTGGCGGTTGAACGTATTGAATATTGGTTCGTCTTGTTCCTAATGAATTATCATCTAACAAATCAAAAATACCTCTTGAATCGTGCCCCCAATCTGCAAACCAAACATAACCATCGTCGTCGATTGAACCGAATAAATCCAATCCACTCAGCTCCCCTGATGCGACCGGAATTATGCCTGTAACAAACAAAGATCGTTCATTATTCATATTGTAATAATATAATGAAAAATCAATATCGTTTTTCCAACCACCTTGAACATTTCCACCATAGTAGAATTTATTGATATTTGTCCATGAAAAATCTCCATCGATTGAAAAGAGTTGATTACCGATACAATCCTCTTCTGTATTTTGATTTGTTAGTGGCATGTTTGGAACTGTAGACATTAATACAATAACGTTACTTGATATAACTCCTGTATTCAAATTTACATATACCCTGATTGCGGTAATTGTTCCATGTGTCCCATATAAAAATTGGTTAACGCCATCACTTAATGTCCATACGAGATTTCTTGGCGTGGAGTTCGATGCGCTGTCGTTACCAGTTGTATTTGACCTTAACGGTTCCGGAATTGGAAGTATATTGAAATTGTTTACCTTATATGTTAAATTCGTAAAATTAAACCAAATTGCTGATTGGGTTAATGGAAAAGACACAATAGTACCGTAGTCACTTGTCCCTAAAAAGTTAGAAACACTATATGTCGATAATATATCAATATGTGTATTTGTTTTAATTTCAGCGGCACCTTTGAATTTATCCCATAATCCGTTGCTTCCTCGTAAAGTTTCGACGTTGCTTCGCGCAATACAACCATTACCGTCAGCGTCTATGAACATCGAATCATGATCGTCATTCGAGTAATATAATAGCGCTTTGATATCGCTGGTGTAAGTTAATGGCTCTTTGTTGAGAGTAAAAGCTGATTGAGATATTGTAGTTCCAGCACGTTTGTATGATACAGTTATTGTTTTATATCCGTCATCTATTTGAATATTATAAGTAAGATATCCGGTGCTTGGTAAGTCGTTATAACCAGACCATGATACTAAGTCATCAATATTTACTACGGCAGGTCCAAATGCCTGATAATAATTACTAGTAACTAAACTAATGGTTGGAGTGAATGATGACGTCTTGATTGTAACGGGTATATTCATTATTGGGGTATATAATGGTGTATATGTAGTAGAAACTGGGTCCAGGTCCGAATTTGAACTAATCGCATAACATTCTATTTCTGCAACAAGAAGCCTGCCAGTTGTGCCAGTTGGACCAACGATATACGTATCACAAATTGTATTTCCATATGTTCCGATCTTATAGTTTGTAATAGACGTGCCTACAGTTATCGTTGCTCCTACAGGCATCGAATTCGTGCTCCAGCCAAGATAAATGTTACTCCCCGCTATATTTGGACCATAGTTGATACCGTCATATACTTCGTTTGTAGAAGAAACATTTGAATATTTGTCGATTGAAAATATATTGCTTGAACTACGAAATCCATTTACAAATACCGACCTTGCCGGCGGATATATCCAACCGGCATCATTTGTCGTAAGAGTGAAATTTGGACCATAAAACATCGTAAATACATATCCTGCCTGTGTTCTAATAACCGTGAGTAGATTTGGAACATTACGAACAATATTTCGCCAATATGTAGTTGTCGTAACAGGTTCTTTTGTTAATTTATAAATTAATCGCAATTGACTAAGATCATTAATTAATGCGCCAGGGGTTGATGCATTACCGCTATTATCTACTGTTTTCATTAAATCAAATGCATTTTTGGGAGTATTAATATTATCTCCGCTAGAAAATATTGGCGAATTCAACGGGAACCAATTGGGTGTTCCATAACGTCCTACGGTAACTGTATTCGGAATGGTGATCATGTAACACTCCATTTCTACTGGGGTAAAATTGTATGAACCTAATAGTGTGGATTGAGTACCCGCTGGCGCGTTTGAGGGATATTTTGATGTGTATGTGGATGGCAAATTGCTATAAGCAGAACTACTATTCATAGTAGAAGAGAAATATAAATCGTGACCGCCTCCAAAAGTAGGACCATAACTGTTATTGTCATATGTAGCGTTAGTTGCATTTGCAACATTTCCATACTTTACAGTTGAATAT
>Ga0114966_10001886_pt1 | contig 19052 bp, 16 predicted proteins | sample M_130207_XF_Meta_FD_87029 | JGI IMG/M metagenome (GOLD analysis project Ga0114966, IMG submission 87029) | Freshwater microbial communities from Lake Montjoie, Canada to study carbon cycling - M_130207_XF_MetaG | ecosystem: Environmental > Aquatic > Freshwater > Lake | place: Lake Montjoie...
AGCTCACAAAGACATCTTGAGTTTTTAAATACGCCCCTCATCGTTTTCCACGGAAGTCTAGAGACGCCAGAGTTTCAACGACAAAACAAAGACTTTGCAAAAGCCGTTCAAGACATGGGTAAACCGGTCAAGTTTGTCATTGGGCAGAACTACAACCACTTTGAATTACTAGAAACGTTTGCCAATCCCTATGGCGTTGTAGGTCAATTGATCTTAGAGCAGATGAAGTTAGGCTGAAATAGAAATTAGACAGCTTTGTCTAGATTTCAAATGAATCACTTATTGGAATCTGACTGCTCTGGAATGCAATCAAAACAAACAAACATTTTCGTAGAACCGAACTTTTTCATGACACCCGATTTTCTAGATTTATGGCGAGCACATTTTAGACAACTCATTGTTTCTCCGATGATGCCCATTCCTTTGAATTGGGATCCATTGATCTTTGATTCATACCTAAGGCCATCAGAGGATATTTTTGTTTCGGTATCTTTTTCTGACATGGTTGCCATATAAGCTCTCTAACTTGTATTGAATACATCTCAGATACTATTCGAAATCCCGAAAATAAGTATCATTTCATTTAAAAAATTTTTTAATTTGATTGCTCTAATACCCTTTCAGAAAATATGTTTTAAAATCCATCTATCAGCGCTCTAAAAAAGAGGGTTTGATCTGTAGACTAAAGAAAAAATAACTGCTACAAGTTAAGTTTATAAATATAACTAGGATGGGGAAAGATAAAAGATGCTCTTTTTGATCTCTTGAATCCAAGCTTTTTTTTAGCCCACTGTACTCATAGTTGAAGTCTAAAAAGATTCCCATATTTGAGCAATAAAAAAATATAAAGCTTATCAAAACATGAAAAAGATATATTTATTTGTTCTATTGTTTTTTATTTATCTCTCCAATTGTTTTGCTTTTGAAGGAGAAATAACGATCAAGAAAAGTTATTTTGTAGATACAAGCAATAAACTTGATATTGAAAATATTCATACTGAAAATTTCAAGCCATACAAAAATGCTCTTAAACTTTTTTATGAAAAAGACTCAATTTGGCTGAAATACGAGATCGAAAAGTCAGATGATTTAAATAAAAAAAGTTTAATTTTATCTCTAGAACCCTATCAACTCAATCAGATTGAAAAATACGAATACATCGATCAAAAATGGATCAAAGAGATAAGAGGAAATAAATTTCGAGAAACATATAGTCTTTGTTCAACCAACGTTCATTGCTTTGAATTGTCTGAAAAAAATATATACCCTAAAGTTTTTTATTTAAAAATCAATACGTTTGGCATGATATACATCAACGACCAAATTCAGAAAAAAGATTTAAGCATCGTTGAAAATATCGATAAAACAAAGAATATAACCATCTCACTGACCATTGCCATCGTACTTTTGATTTTTGGTTTGATTATTTTGCTAAGACGCAGAGATTTTTTGACATACAGTTTCATTGCATTGCAAATTTTTGTTGTATTGACTATTTTTTATTCATCTGGCGTAATGTCCTCTGCCACAAGATTTTTTACTTTGGAGCAAATCAACTCACTAAGTTATTACTTGATATGTTCAAGAACACTATTGACCGCGACATTGATATTGAGTGTACTGAAAAATTATTCAATTAATGAAACCTATATAAATCTTTATAAAATTATTCTCACTGGAACAGTATTTAATTATCTATTGATACTTTTAGGATATTTAAATCAAGCGCTTCAATTTCAATTGGCACTTCATTTTATAAACATACTGGTTCAATTTTATGGATTTTCTTCATCTAAAATTTCAAATCAACCCATTAAAATTACACTCTATTTGTCGACAATCATTTATTTAGTGATCTCCATTGTAGGCTTTTTAAATATCACCGGGCTTTTAACGATAGAGAGTGTTTTTGATCGACAATATCTTTCAGACTATCGATTAAATGGCACCCTTGTTGCCATAACTTTTCTATTGATTGGTATTTTTGAGTCTCAAAGATTAGAAAAAGTAAAAGACTTTGAAATTTTGAGGTTGCGAGATATTGAAAATGAATCTAAAAATAACATAGATAAATTAATTGAGAGGACGTCATTGATCGATCTTTTAACGCACGAACTGATGAATCCTTTGGCTGCAATTAAATTCACAATTACTTCTTTTAATACCCCTGGCGCAATTGAAATTGCTGGATCAAGTGCGATAAAGAGAATCAATCAATCGGTTGGAAGAATGCAATATATCATTGATCAAGTTAACTTATCGAATAGAGTTGAAGCAGAAAATTACAAATTGACCCTCGAAAATATTCAATTGAATCTATTGATTTTAGACTTAATTGATGACTGCCAACCCAATAATTCAGATAATTTAAAACTCAAAACAGAACTAGATTCAGATTGTGATATTCATTCAGATTTTGTGGTGATTTCAATCATCCTTAAGAATTTAATTGAAAATGCAATTAAATATAATTTGGAAGGGGAGACGATTGAAATAAAAGCATTTAAACTCTTTGATTCAAGTTCCAATGAAGAGCATGAGAAAAGAAAATATCAGGTTCAATTTGAAATTTCAAATCAATTTGATCCAATAACAAGACCCAATGAATTTGAGATGTTTAATAGGTATTATCGACAAAATAATGTATTGTCCAAACCAGGTATGGGAATTGGTTTAAGCGTTGTTAAACAGTTATTGAAGCAACTTGAAAAAGAAATTACTTACAACATAACTGAAAGCCAGGTTACTTTTAAAATAATCTTTTAAAGCTTTTAAATTAATATTGCCTTAGACAATATATCTTCATTTTTCCAACTTGAAATCTAATGAAAACCCTTAGGTAAGAATACTATTTTTATACAAGCCAAGATCAACTATTATTTAATTTAAAGAAATATTTGATTGAAAAAATAAACAATTAAAGTTTTGCATTTGCCTCTATAAGGAAAATGAACTATGCCGTCTACCATCAAACACATACCAAGACATATCAAAAAAATTAAGAAGCTAAATCCCAAAATGACCTTGAATGTGCTTTTGCTTGAAGAAGATGCTGAAAAAAACTATCTTTTAGAAATCAAAGTTCAAAATAAATCTGATTGCGTTTTAATCAGTGAATCCGAATGGGAAAATTACGAAAATCTTTTCAATAAACGCGCTATGCGAAGAATTGAAAAGGTGATTCAAAGCATTGCTTAAATGCAAAAATAGAAAATCGAATTAAAAGTGTTTGAGACTTTATAAGTGACTCAAGAATCAGAATATAAGTTTTTTTTCATCATTGTTTTTTTACTGGATAAAAATTGAATAAATCAGAATTGATCAATCACATCTCCGAAGACGCTGACATCTCAAAAGCTGCAGCAGCGAGAGCTCTTAATTCATTTATTGACAATATAGGCAAGTCTATAACTAAAGGACAAACTGTATCTTTAATTGGATTTGGTACATTTAGCCAAAAAAAGAGAGCCGCCCGCGCTGGTCGCAATCCTCAAACTGGTGTAGCGATAAAAATTGCAGCGGCCAAGGTTGTTAAATTCACGCCCGGTAAAGCTTTAAAAGATCGAGTGAATAAGCGCTGATATTTTTTAAATAATTCGCTCGATCTTGTCTCGTTGATGGGGTCTTTTATGTGGTGAACATCACTTGAGGAGTGCGATAAAGCTCATTCAATGGGAGCTTTATAGAAACAAACCTCTAAAATAAAAATTGATCTTGATAGCAAACGGGTGATGATAAAACATGATTTTGGTCGTTGGATCTGCGTTTAAAGTCATTTAACAGCTCAAGACTTTTATCGTTATTTTTATATACGCCAAGCTCAGTTACAACATAATCCATGGCAATATCATGAGCGAGTGGCTCGATAGTTTTAATCTTTGAAATTTCATGACCGACGCCAATGACCAAGGGTTTTTTTGTCAGACTTGCCAAAGTGCGATCAAAGTAACCCCCGCCGTAGCCCAATCTATAACCATTTTGGTCAAAACCAACGAACGGCAATAGATAAATGTCTGGTGTGAGAAGCTCTGTATCAATTGGATATTTGATGCCCAAAGAACCAATTTTCATGCGATCTCCAGGCTTCCAAGAGCGAAACTGTAGGGGTTCATCTTTATGAACGATCACAGGCAAAGCGGTCAAAGTCCCATTGAGACGTAAACGGCGAGCCAAGAATCGGCCATCATATTCATGTTTAAATGGCCAACACAATCCAAGAACAATGTTTTTCAAACTCAGAAAGCCGGAAAAGGCACTTAGCAAGTTCTTGTCAATCAGCACATTCCAAGATCGTATGATTTCTATATCCGTAGAAACTCTTTTTGAAATCAAATCATGTCGCAAAAGTTTGCGACGTCTATATATATCCTGGTATGAATTTAATGCATTAGACATAGAAGCTCTAAGATCCATTTAAATATGGTAAAACGCCTCGAAGAGCAGCAAAAAAAAGATCTGAATCTCTGATCTAGAACAGCAATATTTTTATAAAATTTTTATGCCATTTTTTAAATCAGACTCATTTTGAATACCCATTGATTTTTACAGCGACTTAATCGTGTCGATGGGAAATACGGATAAACTCAATCTCAAAAAATTCTTGCTAAATACCTTCAAAAGGGTATTGTATGAGATTCTTTCAGGATCAAATGCAACTGAAAAAGAGGCGTTTTCCATTGAAATTTTAATACTTTTTCCGTCAATGCCGTTGATCTTCATGATCAATTTCAGAATTTTTAATCTCGATTCCAGATCCGGAACGATACTACCTTGAAATCCCATAAAAATTACGACATGCTTTTGTGAAACAGCAGTTTTTATCACCTCATAATCATAGACCGCTGCCATCTTATCTTGGACGCATTGGCCGCATGCAAAGGAATCCAAGACTTTGAACATGAGTACCAGGGTGATCATTGCAATTTTTAAGTTTCGCATTATTTTGAACCCTTGTTAACAACTCCAAGTATCTTGGAATCAGCCCAATGAAAATATTGAATGTATTGCTTGATCTCTGTAGACTGTAGATTTTGATTAGGCATAGGTATATTGTTGTACTCTTTTAAAAGAGCAATAGCAGTAGGATCTTTTGCCAGCATTGCCTCAGGGGAAGTTAGCCAGCGAGCTATCCACTCATCGGTATGCCGCTTTGTAACACCGGCTAAATCAGGCCCCAACCTTTTACCCTGTCCAATGGAATGACAGGCCAAGCATTTACTTTCGAAGTCATTTTTACCCCGAATTACCGACTGATCTTCGGGCAAGTCACTTGCAGCCATGTTGTTGTGCTCAATCGGCTCCGGTGTATCCAATTTCTCGGAGCTCGTAGCTATGACACCAATAGCGCCCTGAGAAGCATCTGCAAACTGATGATCCAGCATCAAATATTTACCATGTTCTGGGATCATCATCTCGACAATCGCAGCGCTCGAAGCTCCTAGCAGTACAGTTTGCATGCCCCTCAATTGATTATCTGGATTTCCATCCATCCAAACACGATCAAAAATTGTTCCCACTACGTGAAAGCTTGATGTCTTACTTGGACCAACATTCAGCACAAATAAGCGCACCCTCTCACCAGGTTTAGATTTCAAGGGCTCTTTGACCATGCCATTAAGCTGTCCGTTGAATACTGTATGGCTAGAGATCGCTTTTTTAAGATTTTCCGTGTCCAATACATACAAAGGGCGACCATCAATTTTTTTACCCAAGGGGTCTGGTTTTAAATAGAACTCGCTTTGTATAACGACATACTCACGGTCAACTTTAGTGGGATATCCATTTTTGGGTTCGACAATGATGGCTCCATACATGCCAGAAGCAATATGCTCAAGTATCATGGGGGTACCACAGTGATACATAAATACACCAGGATAATTTAAAGTGAATTCAAACTCAATGGTTTGACCTGGTGCAAGTGAACGGTATTTATCTTGAGGGGAAACCATCGCCGCGTGAAAGTCGATTGAATGCATCATGGGAGCAGAGCTTAACTCTAGGCCGGGTACCACTTCATCGCTTCTGTTGGTCATGCTAAAACGGATTTTGTCTCCAACTCTTGCTCTTATAGTAGGCCCCGGCACTTGATTACCGAAAGTCCATGCGCCAAACTTAACTCCTGGAGCAACCTCAATTATTTTATGAGTTGTATCAAGTCGCACTATTTTCAGTGGATTATTAACCAATGGCTTTAATTCACTCGTGAAGCTTAAAGAGTCTCCCGTTGAAAATTCTCCTTTGTGTCGCTCTGACGATACGATTGCTGGTGTTGGTTTTAGATCCATTTTATTGATGTCATATTGATCTGATTGACTACAACCTAGGATTAAAAATATAGATATCAAGGTAATTATTTTTTGACTTGTATGTAACAAAATGAATTTCCTAACTTGAAAAAATAGCTTGAAATGATTGCGATGTTTGATCTTTTTAATTCAAGGATGAATGTAGTTTTTATTCAGAAATAACTTTTGATATACATCAATATATTTGATATATAAGTTACCAATTACGTGCATATTTTTCAAATATTGAATAAAGTTGCGATATCAATCGTCTTGTAAGTGCGTTATTGACCAATAACTGATTGACACCATTAGGTCGTTGACTTTAAATTCAAGTGTTTGAACTTGAAAAAGATCCTAAGTTAAATCTGATACAGGGCATTTTTACCAATTAGATTGATACAACTCATACCATTTACTTGATCTCACACAATCGTGTTTTAATTGAATGAGATTTTTAAAACAAACAGATTCATCACAAAATTAATGATTTATTCAGCTTTTAAAATTAAAGGCATTTACAGTTCCTAAAATGTAGAAAATGAATATTGAATTGATGAATGCATCCAAATCGTCTAAGTAATAACCCTAAGATGCTTATTACAAATAAATGAAGGTCAATGAAACGGTTTGAGTAGATAAGTCAGATTTACTTTTTAGAATTGAGATAAAAGATTAAGTTTAAAAATTAAAGGATCGATTAGGAATTCAGAAATATAGGGAAAAAATATATGCCTATTTATTTAGAGATTAAATTATTCAATCGAATAAGTGACAATTAAACTAGACAAATTCACAATTTGGAATATCTCGAGGGTATCTACTAAAAATAAAATTTAAAATAGCTCAGACAATAATATTTTGTAAAACAGTTGATTTAAATGAGTTTCTTAATTTCAGTAGATACCGGCGGTACGTTTACAGATATCGCAGTTTTTGATTCAAAAACAAAAAAAGTTTTATATGGGAAAACATTAACAAATTACTCAGATCTGGTTGTTGGAGCTTTAGAGGCAATAAAGAGCACGGGGACTGACATAAAGAAAGCTGAACTACTAAAGCATGGAACAACACATGTAATCAATACCTTTATTCAACGAAAAGGTGCGAAAACAGCATTAATAACTACAAAAGGTTTTAAAGATACCATTGAAATTGGGAGAGGCAATCGACCAATCCCCTTCTCTCTTGAATACAGACGCGACGATCCACTTGTACCACGAACGTTAAGATTCGAAATCAATGAAAGACTTTCTTCAGACGGTAAAGTGGTTGCTGAATTAAATTTAAATGAACTTGATGATCTAATTGAAATCATAAAAAGTGAAAAAATTGAAGCTATAGCAATTTCATTTATCAACGCATATGCAAATACTGAGCATGAAGAAAAAGCATTAAATTATTTAAAAGAAAAACTACCAGACTTGTATATAACATCTGGAACGAAAATTAGTAGAGAATGGTTTGAGTTTGAAAGAACCTCAACAGCGGTTGCAAATGCATACGTGGGTGCAAAAATGCAAGATTACATTTCAACTTTTGATGTCAAACTAAAAGATCAAGGTTTTGCTGGTGTTTTTTATATGATGGGATCCAATGGAGGTATTTTGTCCGTCGAAAGAACAATAGAGCAACCCGTAGCTCTGGTTGAGTCAGGGCCCATTGGTGGTTGCATTGGTGCTGCTGAATATGCCAAGGCACTCGGGTTTAAAAATATGATTGCTTTTGATATGGGTGGAACAACGGCAAAATGTGCATTAATTGAGAATGGTGCCTTTGAAATCCAACCTATATATTACGTTGGCGGCTATGACCATGGTTTCCCTTTGAAGATTCCTGTCTTGGATATTGTTGAAGTGGGTGCAGGTGGTGGCTCAATCGCAAGCGTTGATGACTTTGGTAGTTTAAGTGTGGGACCCAAAAGTGCGGGATCTGAACCTGGTCCAGTCGCTTTCTCTAAAGGCGGTACAGAACCTACGGTGACAGATGCAAACCTTATACTAGGTAAGATTTCATCCAATAGATTTATGAGTGGCAAGTTAAAGCTTGATGTTCAAGCTTCAAAATTTGCGTTGACGGAAAAGGTTGCAAAACCCTTAGGCATGATGCATGAGAATGATGTTGATATTACAGCGCAAGGTGTGTTGGATCTCGCGACTTCGACCATGTCCTCTGCAATCAAGGAAATCACCATAGAAAGAGGTAAAGACGTTAGAGATTTTGCATTATTTGTCTTTGGAGGAGGTGGGCCACTTTTTGGATCAACATTAGCCAAACAACTCAAAATACCTAAAGTGATCATCCCACCTGAACCGGGTAACTTCTCTACTCTGGGAATGTTAATTGCTGGAGCTAGAGTAGATTTGGCTAGAACTCTTGTGATTCAATCCAATCAAGACTCAATAAGTGTCATTGATAAATCCTTTTTAGAATTAGAGGAACAAGCCAAGCAAACACTAAATAGTGAATTAAAAGATGCAAAGATTCTCTTTGATCGATTTCTTGAAATGCGATACAGAGGGCAAAAGCATACCGTAAAAATACCCTATACCTTTAATTCAAAAATCAATGATGTCAATTTGAATTTTGAAAATATCTATAAATCACGGTATGGACATTCAAACAAGGATAATCCAATTGAAATACTTGGAATTAGATTGGTCGCTGGTGCAGACATTCCAAGACCAGAACTCCATGACCTATTCAATATCAATTCAAATAAAGGTCAACCTCAGTGTTCATACCGATCGATTTATTTCCCAAAACCATATGGAAGGATAGATACTCCTGTTTGGCAAAGAGAAGATTTACCAGTAAATTTTTCCATCAATGGTCCAGCTCTGATTGAGGAATACAGCTCCACAACTGTGTTAAATCCTGGTGATAAGGCATTGATTGGGCAACTTGGTGAAATCTCAATAACTTTTGACATGCAATAGATTTAATCATGAACAATAATTTCGATCCAATTACACTTGAAATAATTAAGCATGAGCTGATTTCTATACCCAATCAGATCGATAAAAATATAACCAGAACTGCATTCTCTCCGCTCATCAATGAATACAAAGATTATGCGGTTGGGATAGTGGACATTGAGGGTAAACTAATTTCTCAATCTAGAGGAAGTCTCGCAATATTTGTTGCCAATGCCCTTGGAACTGCAGTAAAAGATGGTGTACAAATATACGGTCTAGATGCAATTAAACATGGTGACGTCATCATCTCTAACCATGCGGGAACTCTTGGTCAGCACTTGAACAATGTGGTCATGTATACCCCTATTACAGATCAATCCAATCAAAAAACAATCGGATTCTTTTGTGTACTTATGCATTGGATTGATATTGGCGGAATAATGGTTGGTTCGTGCACATCAACGTCCACCACTGAAATATACCAAGAGGGAATTCAATTTCGAAGTGTGAAGTTATTTTCACAAGGGATTCGCTGCGATGATATGTTTCGAATGATTGAATACAACACGAGATTTCCAGATGCTCTTTTAGGCGATGTTGAATCACAGATTGCCGGATGCTTTATGGGTAGAGACATTGTTGAGGAAATTATCCACAAATTCTCATACGATGAATTTGATGCTGCAATTCAAATGATGTGGGATCATTCAGATAAAAAAACACGTGCAGCAATCAAGACGGCTAAAAATGGTGTCTATTCGGCGTATTCTTTTTTAGACAATGATGGAATATATTTAGACAAAATTGTTCCAATTGGAATTAAAGTAATCGTTGATAACGACAATATCACAATTGATTTTTCAGAAGTTTCAGATCAACTACCCGGCCCACTCAATGCGGGACGAAATGGTGGAGCAGTCGCAGCAGCACGAATAGCGATGAAGTACCTTTTCTCGCCCAATGATCCTGTCAATGAGGGTGACTTTAGAGCTTTAAATGTCGTGATTCCAGAAGGTAAATTTCTATCTGCAAAACCCAATGCCGCTATTGGTGGTTCAGGAAACATGATTCCTACAGTTGTCGATACGATATTGAAAGCGCTTGGGCAAGCATATCCGGATCGAGTTGCAGCAGCACACCACGGTACATATGGTGTACATGCATTTCACGGCGTTAGCCCACTTACGAAAGCGCCCTTCTTTCACTTAGACACTTGTGTTGGTGGTTGGGGAGCTACACAACAAATGGACGGATACGGACCATCAAGATCAAATGTACATGGCGATACCTCTGACGTTCCAATAGAAATGCAAGAAGCCTTTCATCCCTATCGCATTGAAAACTACGGTATTCGGCAAGATTCTGCAGGAGCTGGTCAATTTAGAGGTGGCGTTGGAGCAATAAAAAATTATGTGATTACAGGACCTTGCCAACTTAATTTAAAAATTGACAGAACTAAATGCCCACCTTGGGGCCTAAATGGTGGATTGGATGGGGTCACATCAGATGTTGAAATTTTAAGAACTGATGGAAGTACACAGAGAGTTTTTAAGGGAAATCATCATTTGAATACTGGAGACAGGGTAACAATCAAATCCGGAGGTGGAGGAGGCTTTGGGGAGCCCTTGAACCGAAAACCTGAGGAAGTACGCAAAGATGTACAAAACGGATATATATCCTTAGAGCACGCCATGGAAAAATATCAATTCGTTCAAATAGAAAAATAAGAAAAAAGTTAAATTTAAAGAATCTGAAACAACACTCAAAAAGGCACTAAATGAAACTTATACTTTCACTGATATTGGTATCAATATCGTTTTTCTCTCAAGCCCAAACTGTAGGAGTTGGAAATTATCCAAATAGACCCATTAAGATAATTGTTCCATTTGCCGCTGGAGGGGTTACAGATGTTTTGGCTCGGATTGTTGGCAATGAAATGTCAAAAGATTTTGCACAACCTGTTATTGTCGAGAACGTAACTGGCGTATCAGGTGTCATAGGGTCTCAACAATTGGCCAAAAGTGTACCTGATGGATACACGCTGATGATCAATTCCAATGTGCACACCATCAACCCAGCATTAAGAAAAACTTTGCCTTATGACACGATTAAAGACTTTACTCCACTGGTTTTACTTGGCAATGCGCCCAATATGCTTATTGTGAATGCCGATGCTCCAGCAAAAACATTGTCCGAATACATTGCGTTGGCTAAACAAAAACCTGGAGAAATAACATATGCAACTGCTGGTGTTGGGACCTCGCTGCATATTGCTGGTGCTCAATTTTCACAAATTACAGGTACATCATTCAATCATATTCCATATGCAGCTTCTAACCAATCGATACAAGCAGTGGTCGCTGGCCATACGTTTTCATCCTGGTCGGCAGTAAACTCTGCATTGCCCTTCATCAAAGATGGGAGGGTCCGTGCATTGGCTGTAGCCAGCGAAGTACGAACAACTTTTGCTCCCGATATTCCAACCTTCAATGAGCTGGGTGTAAAAGGCATGAAAAGTGAAACCTGGTTAGGTGCATTTGCACCTGGAAATACCCCTCCAGCGATTTCAATCAAGCTTGCCAATGAAATGAAACAAATTCTTTTCAGAACAGGCATCAAAGAAAAAATTCTAAGTATTGGAGCGGATCCCAATGGACTTGAATTGGATAAGTTTGCAGCATTGATAAAGGAAGAAATTGATATGTATAGGCAAATTGTGACACTTGGTGGCATTAAAGCGGAATAAGACAATGACCATTGAATTAAATGAAACACACAACCCATCTTTAAAAAGTTGGGTCCTAAGCGCGAACATGAAGGATTGTGACTTTCCAATTCAAAATTTACCTTTTGGAGTGTTCAAAGACTCAAGAGGCCATCATGTCGGTATCGCAATTGGGGATCAAATACTCGATATTTCAAAAGCGCATCAACTCGGACTTTTTACGGATGAATCCTCAAAAGCTGCAGAGCATTGCCTTAAAGGCTCTCTTGAACCATTGATGTCATTGGAGGGCAAATACTGGTCAGCTATTAGATTCACAGTCTCAAATTTATTGCGTGAGGGTTCTGCCAGCCGCAATAAAGTCGAAACATGTCTGGTTGATGCTAAAAACGTTGAAATGGTGCTACCTTGTCGCATCGGTGACTTTACAGACTTCTTTACCTCAATTCACCATGCAACAAATGCAGGGAAACTCATGAGGCCAGATTCACCATTGATGCCCAACTTCAAACATTTACCAGTTGCGTATCACAGCAGGTCTTCATCAATTTTTGCAAGTGGAGCCAAGGTTCTAAGACCACATGGACAGTTCAAAGCCAAAGACCAAGAATTACCTTCTTTTGGACCAAGTAGAAGACTAGATTTTGAATTAGAGCTTGGATTTTTTATTGGCAAAGGCAATTCAATTGGATCACCCATTCAATTAAGTGAAGCAGAAGACCATGTTTTTGGTATGTGCTTGTTAAACGACTGGTCTGCAAGAGATATCCAAGCTTGGGAGTATCAACCTTTGGGGCCATTTCTAGGTAAAAGTTTTCTTACAACCATTTCTCCCTGGATCATAACTCTAGAAGCGCTAAGGCCTTTTAGAATTACTTCACTCAAGAGGTCAAGTAAAGACCCTGCGCTGTTGCCCTATTTGATTGATCTTCATGATCAAAAGTTTGGTGGGTTAGATATACAACTTGAGGTTTCAATACAATCTCAAAATATGAAAGAAAAAAATATTGCTCCTCAATCCATCACCAAATCTAGTTTTGCAGATCAGTACTGGAGTATTTTTCAGATGGTTGCACACCATACAGTCAATGGCTGCAATTTGAATACTGGAGATCTAATTGGAAGCGGAACTGTATCTGGTCCAAATGAAGGCGAATCAGGTTGTTTTTTAGAGATGACACAAGGTGGCTCTAAACCAATAGCGTTGAAGGATGGCAGTGAGCGCAGATTTTTAGAAGACGGTGATGAGATTATGTTTGCAGCCAAATGCAAACATGCCACTCACACTACCATTGGTTTCGGTGAATGTAGAGGTATCATTTATCCGAATAATTGAATTTCTAAAACTACTCTGCCTTGATACCTGCAGTTTTAACGATAATCGACATTCTTTCGGTTTCATCTCGAATAAAACTTCCAAACTCTGTGGATGTATTTGATACAGGCTCCGCACCTTGAGAATAGAAATGGTCCTTTATTTCAGGCAACCGAGAGATCTTGACTATGGACGAGTTTAATTTGTCAATTATCGACTTTGGAGTACCCGCCGGAGCCAATAGACCGTACCAATTTTTTAAATCGTAAGCTGAAACGCCTGATTCTTTCACCGTTGGAATATTAGGTAATATGGCAGAACGAACATTGCCACCGACAGCCAAGGCTTTTAACTTTCCAGATCGAATCAAAGAAATTGGACCCTGCATGGGTGTAAAAACCCAATGAGACTCGCCAGACAGCAGCGACATTACAGACGGTCCTGCGCCTTTATATGGGACATGTACTGCTGTGGCTCCTGAAAGTGAAGTGAGTAAAATTCCCGCCATATGGCTAGTCGATCCAATTCCAGCGGAGGCCATGTTCATTGCAGATGGAGTGTCTTTCATGGATGCAATCAAATCTTTTACTGAATTATGAGGTGAATTGGCCGGCACTGCCAATACATTCTGACCTATTGCAAAGATTGAAATGGGTGAAAAATCTTTTTGAGGTTCATAGCTCAAAGATGGGTAAACATGAGGTGCAATCGTCATCCAAGAGGTTGCTCCAACCAGCAAGGTATACCCATCAGCGGGAGATTTGGCAACTGCATCTGCACCTATAATTCCTCCGGCGCCCAATCGATTATCGAGGATCAAAGCGACACCCAATTGCTCAGTTAACTTTGGAGCGATAACTCGAATGAGCGTATCGGTTGCTGAACCAGAGCTTTGTGGAATAACAATACGAATAGGTTTATTGGGGTAATTGAATTCTCCAGTCTGAGAAAAAGTAAACTGAAAATAAAAAAGCAGAAAAGTACCAATTAAACATTTACTTTTTAACATACAAGGTTACTTTCCATGAAATCTTATGGTCAAAAAAAATAGATAAGAAAAAATCAAGGCACAGTGAAATGACTTGAAAAATAAACCATTGGTATTTTCTATTTTTTAAAGCTATTTAAATAACAGTTTACCCTTGATGAAATATTTTTACAGATTTATTGACTGTTTGAAGTACATTCAACAAGAATAGAAAGTATTTTTCAGTACAAATACTTTGTATTAAGTGAATTTGGGATATTCACTTTTCCTGATCTAAAAAAAACCAAGTAGGCTTTAGTCTATGCCTAATTAGAAAATCAATTTAAAACTGCTCTCTTGTATCTCTATTGCATCAAGTCTTTTACCAATCATCTCCGTTACATGATGAACGGAGGTGCCATCTAAAACAGTCAAAATTGAAGAGTTAAGTGCAGATGAGATACTTGAGGAAAGCTCTTTTCCATCACCAGCCGTTAACTTCAAAATATTAACTTTTGAGATCTCAATATCGCCTTTTTCTTTGTTCCATACTGGTTGAGTGTCAACACAAAATTCTCCAGATCTTGAGGGTAGTTTACTTGCCCATGTTCCACAAAGCTCTATTTTTTGACGTTCCTTACTAAACACAGTAACTGGTTTATCTAGTGTGATTGATAGTTTTTCTTTAGGAAATTTCTTGGCGACACCAATATCGATTAAAGCTTTGGGAATACTCAACGACAAAGACATCACACAAGGACATATCAAGCAAAGTAAAAAGAAAGAAATTGTTTTAAGAAATATATTCATGTTTTCTTTGCTTGATAAAGGTAGATTATTTAAAAACTACTCTTTTTCTCCACCAACAAGTCCGAGTAAAGCCAAGAGACTTTGAAACACATTAATAATATCTAGATACAAAGAAAGAGTTGCACTGATGTAGTTTGTTTCGCCTCCATCAATAATTTGCTTGATGTCATAGAGCATATAGGCACTAAAAATACCAATACCAAGCATGGAAATAACCATCATTCCAACGCTTGAGCCCACAAAAACGTTGATGATACCGCCAATCATCATGATTACAGCACCAACGAACAACCACTTGCCCATTCCAGAGAGGTCTTTTTTAATGACGGTAGCTAGACTTGCCATGACAAAGAATACGCCAGCCGTACCACCAAACGCAGTCATCACAAGTGATGCCCCATTTTTAAATCCCAGTACATTGGCTATCAAACTACTGAGCATTAAACCCATGAAGAAAGTAAAACCCAAAAGCACAAAAACTCCAGAGCCCGAGTTTTTTGTTCTCTCAATGGCATAGATGAATCCGAAGCCACCAACCAACATGGCAATTAAACCAACCCATCCGCTGAGAACACTGCTCAAACCTGATTCAACACCGATCCAAGCGCCCACAACTGTGGGTAACATACTTGCGGCAAGAAGCCAGTAGGTGTTCCTAAGTACGCGATTACGTTGTTCAGAGGTTGTTAATACGTATCCAAAGCCAAGAGTTTGATTTGATTCAATCATGTTGAGCGCCTTAAAAAAATAATATATGTCAATTGGTTTACTTAATTTCGCGATTCTTTTTTTTACTAAAGAAAGTCATCAACACCTAAAAAAAACAGAAACAGGGTTTTGATTAATTCGGCCGTTGTCGTTTGTTTCTCAAGAGCAACTAGCATAAGCTAGATTGAAATCAAGGAGCTACCTTGATCTCATTCACCGCTAGTTTTTATGGCAAAACTTATACATTTTCGGAGCTCAAATTCGCATTGGCATTTTTCTTTTTTTGTAAGAATTTGCCCAAGGCTACCACAAATACAGTACATAAAGTGGGGGCCGCATATTCAAGAATGGGGTTTTCAATGATGAATTCATGAATTGCTCTGTCATTGATGATTGCTTCTCCGCTGACCCAGCCAATAAGTGCCGCCCCAAGGGTCACAATGAAAGGGAAACGGCTCATGAGACTCATCATGACGTTGCTGCTGAAAATAATCAATGGAATGCTTATTGCAAGACCAATGGTCAACAGCAACATGGACCCCTTCGCAGCTGCAGCCACACCGATCACATTATCTAAACTCATGATTAAATCAGCTACCAAAATTGTGAAAATGGCCGAACGAAGAGTAGTATGCTCTTTAGATTCACCCTCTTCCTCATCATTTTCAGACAACAACTGAACTCCAATCCACAAAAGCAATACGCCTCCAATGATTTGAAGGTATTCCATCTCAAGAAGTTTAGCCGCAACTATTGTCAGGACAATTCTTAGTACAACAGCAGCACCTGACCCAAAAAGAATCGCTAATTTTCTTTCTTTAGGTGGAAGACTTCTTGCGGCAAGCGCAATGACCACTGCATTGTCGCCAGATAAAATAATATTGATCCATATGATCTTTAAAAGATCGATCCAAAATTCAGACGTAGAAAGGACATCCATCGTAAGTGTTCAAAAAGTTATACATTTAGATATTCTACTAAAAAACAAATATCATTTGTAAATACCTTTTTTTTGTGTGTCTTTATGCTTATGTTCAAATAACCCAACTTATTATTGCGAATGTTGAATTCCAATCTCTTTAAGTGTTGCTGTACAGATCTACTTGGGAAACAAATGAAAACAAAATTTTTACCGCTGATATTTGTCATTCTATTGGGCTTGACATGTGTGGGTGTCCATGCTTCGAAGCGAATGGGTTCGGGTAAACCCGTAGGTCAACAGTCAAACAATGTGTCCCAACGCGAGGCAGCAAAGCCAGCACAACCTGGAACACAACCGTCTGCTAGCCCATCAACGGCACCTACCCCAGCTCAAGCACCGGTTGCAAGCCCAACTCGAAGGCCCTGGGCGGCGATGGCTGGAGGACTTGCAGCTGGTTTGGGATTGGCTTGGCTTGCACACTCAATGGGCTTAGGCGCGGAGTTTGGTCAATTTTTAATGTTTGGCTTGCTAGCCTTTATTTTAATTGCCGTCGTTGGTTACTTCATGCGCAGAAGAAACAACTCTCGACCCAATGATCTTGCACCGATGGCGTTTCAGGGTGCTGGCAGCTCATTGTCTTCAAGCACAAATGTAAATGCACACAATCAGTCAAGTCATTTGTTTACTGGTCATCAGTCTCAGCCTGTCAACAACCAAGTTGCCCCTGGCTCGAATCAATCACTTCACTCAAACTACTCTTCTGTTTTAAACCCAACGAATTGGTCAATTCCTGAAGGATTTGATGTCAATGGCTTTTTAGAAACTGTTAAAAAAGGGTTTATCAGCATGCAAGATGCCTGGGATAGATCAGATACTGCGCTCATGAGAACATGGATGACTGACGACATGTTGTCAGAAATTAAAGTTCAATTAAGCGATCGCGATTCAACACCACTTTTTGCACAGATTGCTAAAACAGAGGTCAATGAACTTGAAGCGGTTTTACTGGGAATTGAACAAGCGGGAGATAATTATTTGGCCAGTGTGGAATTTAAAGGAATGATTAAAGAGGGCCTCCATGCCGATCCTGAGCCATTTAAAGAAGTATGGAACATGAGTTACTCTAAGTCGGGCAATAAAGTCTGGTTGATTGCTGGAATTCAACAGGTCTCATAAAAAAAGTTAATTTGAAGTACTGATATAAGGGATCTGACTATTTTTAAACGGCATAGCTCGATGATTTTGTGCCGTACTTTGATTGATTGTGATCTCAAGAGAAAGTTTTTTTTAGATGGCAATTCAAAATAAAAGCGATGATAGGTATTTTCTTCTAGATGCAAATCAAATTGTAAAAAAAATATCAAATCATGAAATCAGTTGTGAATCTGTAGTCCGATCTTGCTTTGAGCGAATTGAAGCGCGAGACCATGTAGTTAAAGCATGGTCGCAACTCAATAAGAGCACTGTAATCAAGGAATCAAAAAAGCTCGATAAAGTACAAAAAAAACAACTCTTACACGGACTGCCAATCGGTTGGAAAGATATCATTGACTGTAAGGGTTATATAACAACTTGCGGCTCGTCAATTTACAAAAATAACTTGGCCTTTATCAATGCTGCGCCTGTATCCATGAGTATTCGATCCGGTGCCATGGTTTTAGGTAAAACGGCCACAACTGAATTTGCAACCAGTTTTCCCGCAGCGACTACCAATCCTCATAATCCACTGCATACGCCAGGAGGTTCGTCCAGTGGTTCTGCTGCGGCGGTGGCGGACTTTATGGTACCCGTTGCAGTTGGAACCCAAACCGGTGGCTCAGTGATTCGACCCGCTAGTTTTTGTGGAATTGTTGGCTTCAAGCCAAGTTTCAATACCATCAGCAGATATGGAGTCAAACAAGTTTCCGACAGCTTAGATACAGTAGGGACATTTTCAAGAAATGTAGAAGATACGGCGCTTTTATTGGCTGGACTTACAGGAAGAAAAGAGTATTTTGATATTTCAAAAATAAAGCCTTTAAAAATTGCAATTTGCAAGACTGAAAATTGGAATTTTGCTGAAAAAATGATGATCGAATCCATTTACTTGTCAAGTCGCTTATTTTCAAAAAATGGTATAAATATCAAGGAAATTAATCTTCCCGATGTATTCAAGAGCCTTGATTCAGCGCATCACGATATTGAATATTATGAACTCTCTAGAGCGCTACAGCATGAATATCTAACGACCCCCAATTTATTGTCTGAGGCAATTAAAACGCGAATAGTCAAGGGGCAACAAATCAAGTTATCTCAATATCACTTGGCGAGTGAATTGACCCAAAGGTGTAAGGACGTCATCAAAGAAAAAATATTTTCTAAATTTGATCTGCTGCTTACCCCGAGTGCTTTGGGGGTAGCCCC
>Ga0114966_10001887_pt1 | contig 19051 bp, 9 predicted proteins | sample M_130207_XF_Meta_FD_87029 | JGI IMG/M metagenome (GOLD analysis project Ga0114966, IMG submission 87029) | Freshwater microbial communities from Lake Montjoie, Canada to study carbon cycling - M_130207_XF_MetaG | ecosystem: Environmental > Aquatic > Freshwater > Lake | place: Lake Montjoie...
CGGAGGCTCCGGAGGCTCCGCTCATGCCGCGCCGGGCTAGATCAGAGTCGTCCGTCGTCTGATGTAGCCCTGGATCGAAGACCGTGATGATGCTGTTCTCGGTTTGGATCGCGTACGGCACGTAGATCTCGCCACCGTAGGTGTTCAGGAAACGGCCGAGTCCTTTGGCGACGAGCGTCTTGCCGTTACCGGGGGGACCGTACACGAAGATCGACTTGCCACTGACCACGGCCGGACCGAGGTCACTGAGGAGCGATGGGCGAATCACGAAATCCTTGAAGGCCGATCGGAGTGCGGCTGGATTGCAAGGCGTTCCCGTGACCGGTTGCAGTCTGCACTGCTCGATGTAGCGTTCAATCGGCACGGGCGCCGGACCGACATAGCGGCAGCTCTCGAACGTTTCCCGAGCACGGACGCGACCGAGGTCCGTCAGAGCAAACCGATAGGAAACCCGACCCACCATGTCACCCGATGCGACCTCAACACACTTCTGATCGCGCAGCGCCCGCAGCGCTTCATCCACGATCGAGAACGGCAGACGGGTCGAGCGTGAGATGTCGCTCCCCTGAATCGTCCCTTGCAAATACATCTGCTTCAGAACGAGATCGCTCAGTTGGGCGAGATGCAATCCGGTGTCCGCCAGCGTCGCCGGACTGCGCGGCGCGATGGCCGGAGCGGATTGCGTCACGGGTGCCGCTGCCGCCTTCACCACCGGCACGGCAGCAATCGCCGAATCCTTCGCCGCCGCTGGAACCGGAGCAGGACTTGAGAACAGATCGGAGTACAGGTCGTAGACCTGTGGAGTTCCGGGCGCGGGGGCCAGAGACGCGTGAGATGTGGCCCCGCGCGGTGACGATCCGGCGTCATCGTGCGTCGTGTTGTCGCTTGTCGGGGTAGAAGAGTGATCGCCCATCGTGTCATTCACCATGTCAAAAGAGTCCGAGTAACTTCAACGTTCATGGTGACGTAGTCTGGGCCTAGGTCCGGACGAGTCCCTTATTTACTAGTGCCCTTGCTGCTTCCACCGGCACCGCTGCCTCCCGACGTTCCGCCACCCAATGCGCTGCCAGCCCCAATGGAGAACAGCCGTGGTGTCGGAATGGCATCCATTTCCATGGTCCTCAAACGATCGACTTCGCTGGCCGGGCGCCCTGTGAAGAATTCGCGCCGGGTGAGAATTGGCGGCGCGTTCGCGATGCCTGCCATTTGGAAGTACCGCTCGACCTCGGCCACGCGCAACTGAGTGAGTCCGATCGAATTTCCTTCGGCCACATAGACCGTGCGGAACTGAGGCGGTGCCGTCGCCGCGATCCAGATCAGTTGGTTCTGACCCGCTTCGTTGAGTTTCTGAGTCTCGATGTGGAAGTAGTAGTCGTGCAGTGTGGTGGCCATGACCCAGCCGGAAGCGGTCTGCTGCGCGAGCAGATTCTCCACGTAAGCTCGATCTTCCATGTTGTATGGATGCGGCCAATAGTGTGCCGAATGGTAGCCGTGCTTGAACGTCTGCTTGCGGCCGACCGGCCGTGGATAGGGAGGCCACAGTTTTCCGTCCTTTTCGATCTGGCGCGTTCCGGCCGGATCGTCGGATCTCTGGCGATACCACTCCTCAGTGAACGGGAACGGCCCGGCAGCATCCGCCACCGCTGCCGCAAGGCACAGTGGAATGACCGCGCTTTTCAAACAGCCTTGCCAGTAAGTCTTGCGCATCATGTCCCCCGAGTTTTGTAGAAGCGTCGCTTGAGCGAAGCCCGCTGCTGGCGCACGTTCACCCTGTGGCCGCGCGAAAGTCTCCACTGTCTTATCGACCACCATCCGATCCGGTCATAACGGAAAGATCGGTCGTAGCGACTAGCCAGCGGCAAGGACCGCCGATCCGGGGGCGACTAAGAATCGGGGCCGCAATAAGGCGACCGGTAAGAAATGATTTACCCGAATACACCAACCCGAAGTGTGAACGAGGTCGCCGATCGACTTCGCCCTCGTTCACACTTCGGGTTGGTGTGGGTCAGACAAGTCTTGCCGGCCGCCTAACTTCCCAGTCAGCCTGCTTCACTCCAGGAAGTAATTACGTTCCCGTTTCGAAGGGCATCGCCTTGGTCTTGAATCTGTCCGACGGCGATGCCATCTTGAACTGGCGTCAATCTAAACATCGCCCTGCCCACTTCCGCCCGCGTTGAAAGAACCTGCCAACATGACGACGAACATTCCCGGTCCCGTTGCTCCACCCCTGCGGACTCTCATGGGACCGGGGCCTAGTGTGATTCACCCGCGCGTGCTGCTGGCGCTGGCCGCGCCGACGGTCGGGCATCTCGATCCGTACTTCCTGAAGGTGATGGACGAGACGCAGTCGATGCTGCGACAGGTCTTCCGGACGCAGAACAAGCTGACGCTGGCGGTGAGCGGCACTGGCAGCGCGGGGATGGAGACCGTTGTCTGCAATCTGATCGAGCCGGGCGACAAGATGATCGTCTGCGTGAACGGCGTCTTCGGCGGACGCATGGCCGATGTGGCGGCTCGCTGTCGCGCGGAGGTCATCAAACTTGAACGGCCGTTCGGCGAAATCTTCTCGTCCGATGAGATCGAAGCGGCTGTGAAGCAGCATCGCCCGAAGGTGCTTGGCATTGTGAACGCCGAGACTTCGACGGGAGCCTCGCAACCGGTGCAGGAGATCGCGCGCATCTGTCACGAGAATGGGGCGCTCATCGCGGTCGATTGCGTCACGTCGCTGGGTGGCCAGCCGGTCGAAGTCGATGCGTGGGAGTTGGACGGTGTCTACAGTGGGACTCAGAAATGTTTGAGCTGCCCTCCGGGGTTGGCTCCCGTCACGTTCAGTGATCGCGCCGTCGCGGCGATTGATGCTCGCAAGACGAAGGTCCAAAGCTGGTATCTCGACATGCAAATGGTGAAGGACTACTGGAGCAGCAACCGCGCGTACCATCACACGGCGCCGATCAACATGAACTATGGACTGCACGAGGCGCTGCGGATCGTCTTGGAGGAAGGGCTGGAGGCACGCTTCGCTCGTCATCAACGGAACCATCTCGCCCTGAAGGCCGGTCTGAAAGCGATGGGCCTCGAATACGCCGTGAAGGAAGGCGAGCAGCTCCCGATGCTGAACGCCGTGCTGATTCCCGCCGGAGCCGACGACGTGGCCGTTCGCAAACAGTTGCTCGAAGAATTCGGCATCGAGATCGGCGGCGGACTTGGCCCGATGAAAGGCAAAACGTGGCGCATCGGCCTCATGGGATCAGGCTCGTGCCCCGCCAATGTCCTCGTCTTCTTGGCCGCCCTCGAAAAATGTCTGCTCGATCAGGGACTGAAGGTTGCCCCCGGAGTCGGTGTCGGCGCGGCCAACGCCAGCTATCGGGCGTGACATCTGGGCGTAACCCGAATCTAAACGTCCGCTCCAAGAGCGGCGACGCAGTTCCACTTTCCGAAGCGGGGCAGCGGTGGGGCGAGACGATCTTGGCCTCCAGACAGGCCGTTTCTCGGTGATTCTCACGGCAATTGAAGGCTTTTGACCTTGGCGGCACGTCCGGCACAACCCAGAAACCTTCTTCAACCGCCCTGCGAGTGGCCGATGTATCCACTTGACGGCTTCGATGCGATATCGGTAGCTTGTCGCCCCGCTGACCTGCCTGAATGCCTCAGATTTTTCCTGCCTCGCCAAAAACCTGTAACGCATCCGTTGGTCGAGCCAATAAATTCAGCCAGAACCTGAATGGTTTGGATGCGAATCGGTTTCGTGACATTCCACGCCTGATCCCCGCGACACTTCGGTTGCACTCGGCCGGTTGCCGCAATCACTGTTATCTTCAACTGTAAAACTTTGCTGGCGTTTCTCAACCCGTTAAGAGTGGAGTCTTCGACATGCCTCTGAATTGCAATCCCGGTCATTTTGAACGTCTCAACCGCCGCGGCTTCCTGTCCGTGGGAGTCCTCGCGGGAGCGGGTCTGACTCTTCCGGCCCTCCTTCGCAACGAAGCTCGGGCCGATCTGAAGAACTACAAGAACTTTGAAGGAACCGCTAAGTCGGTCATTCATATCTATCTGCCAGGTGGGATGGCTCATCAGGAATCGTTCGATCCCAAGCCCAATGCCCCGATCGAGTATCGCGGTGAGATGAAGCAAGTCGCGACGAAGATAAGCGGCGAACTGTTCGGTGACACGCTCGCCAAGACAGCCGAGATCGCTGACAAGCTGACCGTCATTCGTTCGATGACCCACGGCGAAGCGGCTCACGAACGTGGCACACACAACATGTTTACCGGCTATCGCCCCAGTCCCGCGTTGCTGTTCCCTTGCATCGGGTCGGTCATCAGCCACGAATATGGTCCTCGCAACAACCTGCCGCCCTACGTTTGCATTCCCAACATGCCAAACGAATTTGCAGGAAGCGGCTATCTCAGTTCGGCCTTTTCGCCGTTCAGCTTGGGAAGTGATCCAGCTGCCGGTGGCTTCAAGGTCCGTGACCTCGACCTGCCGAACGGTGTCGATGACAGCCGCTTTGCCACCCGTCGCTCCGCATTGGCCGCCGTCAACGGACACTTCCAGAAGAAGGAAAAGTCTGACGACCTGAAGGCGATGGACACGTTCTATGATCGGGCCTACAGCCTCATCAGTTCGCAAGCCGCTCGCGAAGCGTTTGATATCGAAAAGGAATCGGCTGCTGTCCGCGACGAATACGGTCGCAACACGGCCGGTGCTCGGATGTTGCTCGCCCGCCGACTCGTTCAAGCGGGTGTGCGACTCGTCAATCTGACCTACGGTGGCTGGGACATGCACAATGCCATCGTCGCGGGCTTCCGCAACCAGATGCCGTCGTTCGACCAAGCCTTCTCGACGCTGATCCGCGACCTTGATCGCACCGGTCTGCTGAAGGACACGCTGGTCATGGTCTCGTCCGAATTCGGTCGCACGCCCAAGATCAACGCCCAAGCCGGTCGCGATCACTACCCGAAGGTCTTCAGCGTCGTGCTGGCCGGTGGCGGGATCAAGGGTGGCTACATCCACGGCTCGTCGAACTCGACCGCCTCGGAACCCGAAGAACTCGCGATGGGACCAGAGGATCTGTTCACGACGGTCTACCACTGCATGGGGATCGTCGCCGACAAGGAACTGATGGCTCCCGGCGATCGCCCGATCGAAATCGTCGATGGCGGCAAGGTCATCAAGGACCTGTTGGCCTGATGGGCGTGGTTTCACGCAGGCATCGAATGGATCATCGAAGCCCGGCTCTCTCAGTGAAGCCGGGCTTCGGTCTAATCGGCTTGGAGAATTGCGATCTCATTCTCACGCATCACCCACAACCCGGCGGTCATGGGAGGGAAGCCGTGCATTCGCGGTTTGCGCGTGACAGTGGGAGCCGTGGTCGGATTGATCGCCTCGGGTGAATCTCGCGAAAGGATTCTGGAAGCTTATCCTTAGCTTGAGCCTGAAGATTTGGACGAGGCGCTGGGATACGCGGCGTGGCGGATGGAAGAGCGTGAAGAGAGTTTGGTTGTGGCAGGAGTCTCGCCATTGTGATCGACAAGAACTTTGCCGGCCGAATGGGTGTCGGTCTTCAAGTCGGAAGGATGGCGGGCGGTATGTCGGTGATTCCCTTGCAGAAGACAGTGAGATCATGGAATGGGCGCGAGCCAACCAGCACGTCGTGTTGACCCATGATCTCGACTTCACAACGGCGCTGGCGTTGACTGGAGCCAGTGGCTCGAGTGTGATCCAAGTCAGAATCCAACGAGTTTTGCCAGAGCATCTGTAGAAGATACTTGTGGTTGCGATTCGAACTTAAGAACTGGACCTCATTGCGGGATCACTCGTCGTCGAAGCGGTTCGATCACGGGTTCGCATTCCCCCGCTCTGAAAAGTTTTTTGATAGTGAGCCGATCTCAGTCAGATTCAAGAACAGAGAGTTCAAAATGGTGAGTCGATTTCTGGCAGTTGTTCTTCTCTTGGTGTCGGCTCCCGTGTTTGCTGCCAGCCCAGTGCTGTCGAACATCATTCCGCGCGGAGGTCAACGGGGGGCCGAGATCGAAGTTCTCTTCAACGGGCAGCGGTTGGAAGATGCTCAGGAATTGATGATCTACGAACCGGGGATCGAAGTCGTCGAGTTCGCGGTCGTCAACGGGAACCAAGTGAAGGCGAAGCTGAAGCTGGCGGCCGACTGCTTGCTGGGGACGAAACACATTCGCGTTCGCACGGCCAGCGGCGTGTCCGATCTTCGGACGTTCCGCGTCAGTGCACTTCCCAACGTGTTGGAGAAGGAGCCGAACAGCGACTTCAAAGTGCCGCAGGAAGTCGCCTTCAACTCGACCGTTGAAGGGATCATTGAGAACGAAGATGTGGACTACTTCGTTGTCGATGTGAAGCAGGGTGATCGGATCACGGCTGAAGTCGAGGGAATTCGGCTCGGCGACACGATGTTCGATCCCTACGTTGCGATCATTGATGCCGCTCGGTTTGAGCTCTCGACCAGTGACGATGCGGCTCTGTTGTGGCAAGACGGCGTGGCGTCGGTGGTTGCTCCGGCCGATGGCAAGTACATCGTGCAGATTCGTGAGAGCAGTTATGGCGGAGGGGGGAACTCTCACTACCGCTGTCACATCGGTAACTACCCTCGACCGCTGGCCGTGGTTCCTGCCGGAGGCAAGCCCGGTCAGAAGTTGGCCGTCAAGTTTTTGGGGGACATCGCTGGTGAGACGACTCAGGAAGTTCAGCTTCCGACTGCGGAAGATGTCGATCACGAAGTGTTCGCTCAGGACGCGAAGGGGATCTCGCCGTCAGGCAATCGATTCCGCGTGGTCGATCTCGAAAACAGCATTGAAGTCGAGCCGAATGAAGCCGTCGCTCAAGCAACCAAGGCTGCGGCTCCGGTCGCTTTCAACGGAGTCCTCTCGTCGAAGACCGATCAAGATTATTTCGGCTTCACCGCGAAGAAGGGTGAGTCCTACGAAGTCCACGTTTGGGCGAGACGCCTTCGCAGTGAGCTTGATCCGGTGCTCTACATACACAACGCGCAGGGCGGAGTGATCGCGGGGAACGACGATACTGGTGGCCCCGACAGCTACATTCGCTTCGCCGTTCCGGCCGATGGCGAGTACTTCCTCAGCGTGAAGGACCATCTCGGACGAGGCGGTCTCGGTTTCCATTACCGAGTCGAAGTGGCTCCTCTCAAGCAGACTGCTCTGTTGGGAGTCAACGAGTTCCAACAGTACGTCGAACCCAAGATCGCGATCCCTCAGGGGAATCGCTTCGCGCTGCTCATCAATGCCAACCGCCAGGGCTTTGGCGGTGAGTTGTCTTTCGCTGGACTCGACCTCCCCGCCGGAGTGACCATCGAATCGTTCGGCATGTCGGCCGATCAGGGTGTGGCGCAAGTCATCCTCATGGCGACTCCAGAAGCTCCCGTCGCGGGCAAGCTGGGACAGATCATTGGCAAGCTCAATGACCCCGCTAACCCGGCTCCTCCGACCGGTGAAGTCCGTCTGCCGACGGTCCTCGTGCGCGGTCAAAACAACACCCCGTTCTGGACTGAGCCAACCAGAGCTTTGGCGATGGCCGTGACTCAAAAGGCTCCGTTCACGCTCGCTATCGTTGAGCCCAAAGTGCCGCTGGTGCAGGGTGGCCAGATGTCACTCAAGGTCGTCGCGACTCGTGATGCCGAATTCAAAGCTCCGATCAAGATTGAATTGGTCCTCAACCCGAACGGCGTGAACTCCAGCCGCGAAATCTTGATCGCCGAGGGACAGACTGAGGCGCTGATTACCCTCAACGCAGCAGGCAATGCCCAAGTGAAGGAACACAAGATCGCCATTCGTGGCGACGCGACCGTTGGCAACGGGCCGGTGACGGTCGCCTCGCCGTTCGCGTCACTGCGCGTCGCCGAGATGTATATGAAGTTCAACTTCCTCGCCGCCGCCTTGGAAACGGGGACCGAGACCGAACTGGTCGTGAAGGTCGAGAACGCCAAGCCGTTCGAAGGGAACGCAGCCGTCCAGTTGATCGGCCTCCCGAACAAGGTCACGACAGTTCCCGCCGAGTTCAACAAAGAGACCGCCGAGCTGATCTTCAAGATCAAGGCCGAAGCGGACGCCAACCCCGGCAACACGAAGAACCTCTTCTGCCAAGTCGTCGTCACCGAAAACGGCGAACCGATCATCCACAACATCGGTACCGGAGCACTCCGCGTCGATAAGCCGCTCCCGCCTAAGGTCGCTCCGATGCCGGTAGCCGCCGCGGCACCGATGACAATGCCCGCCGCTCCGCCAGCCCCCGTCGTTGCCAAGCGATTGACGAGACTCGAACAACTCCGCGTCGATCAAGAAGCCCGAGTCAAAGCCGCCAGCGGGGCCGCTCCGGCAGCGGAAGCGAAGCCTGCCGGTGGGACTGACAAGTAACTTTGATCACCGAATGAATCTTCGTCGCGGAGCGACGAAGCGACGTAGTCCGGTCGCTGCCGCGACCGGCGCTCGTATTTGAACGAACTACACCAGCAGGCACGGATGCCGGATGATCTCAGACCATAATCGGACTCGTGTTGATAGCCGCTCGATCCGAATTGAAGACCTGAACCGCCAAGGACCAGCCTGATGCCACGAATCTCGATGCTCGCTCTTGCCATCCTCTGTCTGACCGGTGCGACTGCCTTCGCCCAGTCGCCGCTCGTGCAGCTCAACGTCTATCCGGCGGATATCAATCTCACGACGAACAAGGACCGGCAACTTGTCGTGGTGCAGGCCGTGCATGCGGATGGCATCACGCGCGACGTGGCGAAAGAGGCGACGTTCACGCTCGCCAATCCGGCTCTCTGTCGGCGTGAAGGGACGACGTTCTATCCGACGGGGGACGGAGCGACCGAACTGAAGGTCGAGTACGGTGGTCAGATGCTCACCGTGCCGGTTAAGGTCGAGAAAGCTGCCGAAGCCCGGTCGATCAGCTTCAAACTGGATGTTATGCCCGTCTGGATGAAGACCGGTTGCAATACGGGTAGCTGCCACGGAGCGGCTCGCGGGAAAGATGGCTTCCGGCTGAGCTTGTTCGGCTACGACCCCGATGGCGATTACTTGCGACTCACGCGAGAGATGCCCGGTCGCCGCATCGACCTCGGTGTTCCGGATGCCAGTCTGACGATCGAGAAGTCGATCGGTGTCGTTCCACATACGGGAGGCAAGCGGTTCGAGCGTGAATCGGAACTCTGTCAGACCGTGATCGACTGGATCAGCGCGGGCTGTCCTCAAGACCCAGCCACCGTCGCGACGTGCGTGGCCTTGGAACTCTTTCCGAAGAGCGGCGTCCTTGACGGCGAAGGCTCAACTCAGCAGGTCACTGCGCGGGCCAAGTATTCCGACGGCACCGACCGCGATGTCACTGCATTGGCGCTGTTCCTCTCGAACAACGACACGTCCGCCACGATCTCACCCGATGGAACGATCACCGCCGGGACGCGAGGCGAAGCGTTCGTGATGGCTCGGTTCGCGACCTTCACTGTCGGCTCCCACTTCGTCGTCCTGCCGAAGGGCTTGGTCTATCCGGACACCCCAAAGCCACAGGTCAACTACATCGACGAGCTGGTGAACCTCAAACTGAAGAAGCTGCGTATTGATCCGTCGGGCAAGGCGGCTGACGAAGCGTTCCTCCGCCGCATTTACGTCGATTTGATCGGGTCGGTTCCGAGCGAAGAGGAATACGCCCGCTTCATGACCAGCACGGAAGCTGACAAACGGGACAAGCTGATTGACGAACTGCTCGGTCGCAAAGAGTTCACCGAAGTCTGGGTGAGCAAGTGGGCCGAGTGGCTGATGATGCGGTCATCGAACCAGACGAGCTTGAAGTCGATCACGCTGTACTACACTTGGCTGTCCGAGCAGATTGCCGACAACGTGCCGCTCGACAAGATGGTCCGCGAAATCCTCGGTGCCAACGGCGGGACGTTCAAGAACCCTCCGACCAACTTCTATCAGATCGAACCTGACCGGCTGAAAGTCGCCGAGAACGTCGCTCAGATTTTCATGGGGATGCGGACGCAGTGTGCTCAGTGCCACAACCATCCGTTCGACCGCTGGACGCAGGACGAGTACTACAGCTTCGCTGCCTTCTTCTCACAGGTCGGCCGCAAGACGGGCGAAGACTATCGCGAGCAGATCGTCTTCAACTCGGGTGGCGGTGAGGTCAATCATCCAGTCGGTGGGCGAGTCATGCCGCCGGTCTTCCTCGGTGGTGGCCCGGCCGATACCGCTGGCAAAGACCGTCGCGTCGTGTTGGCCGATTGGCTCGCCTCACCCAAGAATCCGTACTTCGCTCAGAACTTCACGAACCGCATTTGGCACCACTTCTTCGGCATCGGGATCGTCGAGCCGGTCGATGACGTGCGCATCAGCAACCCCGCGTCGAACGAGCCGCTGCTGCTCGAATTGGCCAAGCGATTCACCGAGTCCAACTACGACTTCAAGGCTCTCGTCCGGGAGATCTGTCGTTCGGAAGCGTATCAACGAACGACCGAGAAGAATGCCAGCAACGAGACTGATGAACGCAACTTCGCGTCGCAGTCACTCCGCCGGATCAAGGCCGAGTCGATGCTCGATATCCTCAGCCAAGTGACCAACACGAAGGACAAGTTCCCACGGCTGCCGCTCGGTGCGCGAGCCGTTCAGATCGCCGATGGGGCGACGAGCAACTACTTCCTCACCACGTTTGGCCGAGCGACCCGCGAGACGGCTTGTTCGTGCGAAGTGAAGATGGAACCAACGCTCTCGCAGGCGCTGCATCTCATGAACGGCGATACCTCGAACGCGAAGATTCAGCAGGGAGGTATTCTCGACGCGATGCTGAAGGAAAAACTGCCGCCCGAACAGATCGTCGAGAAGCTCTACATCCGCTGCCTCAGCCGCAAGCCGCTCCCCGAAGAAGCCGAAGCCCTGAAGCCCCTCTTCGCCGAAGGGAGCGACGTGAAGAAGTCGCTGGACGATGTCTTCTGGGCGCTGCTCAACAGCCGCGAGTTCCTGTTCAACCACTAAAGTCGAAGATGCGTTTCAAAGCCCGGCTTCTGAATGGGAGCCGGGCTTTTCTTCCATCAATGATCGATGTCCCGTTCGTTCGAGTCCTGGAAATCAAGCGATGCCACGCCTTCCGATGTTTGCTGTTGTCATGGGCCTGTGTGCCACCTCCGCGTTCGCCGAAGAGAAGGCCGCCGCGACCGCTCCCAAAGAGGAGAAGATCACGTTTGACCAGCACATCGTTCCGATCTTTCGGGAGAAGTGCGGGTCGTGTCATAACGCGAACGACAAGAAGGGGGACCTGGTCCTCGACAACTACAACCTCGCCATGCAGGGCGGGGCGTCGGGTGAGGTCGTGCGGACGGATGGAGACGCCTCGCAAAGTCAGCTCTATCTGGTCGTGACGCACAAGTCCGAACCGGTCATGCCGCCGAGTCAGCCGAAGCTGCCCGATGAGCAGCTCACCCTGATCCGCAAGTGGATTGAAGGTGGCGCGCTGGAGAACGCGGGGAGCAAAGCCAAGCCGAAGAAAAACATGGCGGTTGCCAAGGTCGAGGTCTCGAACGCGCGACCCGCTGGTCCGCCGCCGATGCCCGAGAATCTGCCGATTGATCCACTCCTGGTCTCGGCACGCGGTAACGGTGTGACGGCGCTGGCCAACAACCCGTGGTCATCGGTTGCCGCCGTCGCTGGGCACAAACAGGTCTTCCTCTACGACACGAAGACGCTGGAACTCGCGGGCGTGTTGCCGTTCCCGGAAGGTGTCGCCCACATCCTCAAGTTCAGCCGCAACGGTCAACTATTGATGGCCGGTGGCGGACGTGGCTCACACTCGGGGAAGGTCGTTGTCTGGGACGTGAAGACGGGTAAGCGGATCGCCGAAGTGGGGTCCGAGTACGACGTGGTTCTCGCCGCTGACATCAGTCCCGACCAGACGCAGATTGCGCTCGGCGGGCCGAAGAAGATCGTCCGGGTTTACGATGTCTCAACGGGAGAACTCCTGTACGAGAAGAACAAGCACACCGACTGGATTACGGCGCTCGAGTTCTCGCCCGACGGCGTTCTTCTCGCGACGGCCGATCGGAGCAACGGCCTGTTCGTGTGGGAAGCCTTTACCGGGCGCGAGTTCTACTTCCTGACCGGTCACACCGGCGCGATCACCGATGTCAGTTGGGCACCGGACTCGAATGTATTGGCCTCGTGCAGTGAGGACACGACGATTCGCTTGTGGGAGATGCAGAACGGGACGCTCATCAAGAACTGGGGCGGACACGGCGGTGGGTGTTCCTCGGTTGAGGTCACGCGGGACAACCGCATTGCTTCGACAGGACGTGACAATCAAGCCAAGCTGTGGGACATGAACGGGGCCGCGATTCGAGGCTTTGCCGGACTGGGTGATCTCGGGATGGAAGTTGCGTTCGATGTTGAGACTGATCGAATGCTGTGTGGCGACCTGACGGGAGCCATTCACGTTTGGAACGCGAAAGACGGCGCGGTCCTCGGCCAACTGAACACGAACCCGCCCCCCTTGGCCAAGCGGATCGAAGTCACGTCACAAGCATTTGCCGTCGCAGACACCGCGTCGGCTCAGGCGACCGCTCAACTGGCCGCTCTGAACAAAGCGATTGCTGATCGCAAGGTGGCTGCGGATGCAGCGGTCAAGCTGGCGACAGACACTCAAGCGGCCATTGACCCCGCCACGAAAGCCAATGCCGCAGCGGCGGCCGATGTTGTCGCGAAGACTCAGACGCTCACGGTGGCCGACACCAACATGACGAACGCTGCGGCTGCTCAAACGAAAGCAGCGGGCGAACGCGAAGCGGCGACAAAGCAAGTGACGGACCTTACTGCGAAGGTAAAGGCCGCGGTGGACGCGGTTGTCGCGACGGATGCCGCAGCCGCAGCCGCCCTCGTCGCTGTCGAAGCCAAGCCAGATGATGCCGCTGTGAAAGCGGCCGCCGCTGATGCCACGAAGAAGTCGGCCGATGCACTTGCCGCAGTGTCAGAGTTGACCAAGCTGAAAGCCGTCTCCGTGCAGCAGCTCCCCTCGAAGAGCGAAGCGTTCGGTACGACGAACATCGCCCTGAATACAGCCAAGGCCGCACGCGAAAAGGCCGTCGCTGATAAGGTCGCGTCTGACAAAGCTGCCGTCGATGCGGCGGCAAAATTGAAGGTCACGATGGACACCGCTGTCGCTGCGAAGGCTAATGCTGACAAAGCCGTCGCCGCCGCTGTCGTCACGCCCGAACAGCAGAAGCAGGTCACCGACGCCGATGCCGCGATGAAAGCCGCCGCCGAAAAGGCGTCCGGAATCAAAGTTCAACTCGACCGACTCAACGCCGCCAAAGGCCGCTCGTTCCTGACAGCGGATGCGACGGCCAAGTGAAGGAATGAGTTGTAGGATGGGCACACTTGCCCGTCCGGTTTTCTCGAAAAAGGCGGACGGGCAAGAGCGCCCATCCTACAAGGGGACTACTGCCCGCCGGTCTCGCGCCGTCTGCTGATTCGACCCTCAAGGAACATTTCCGTGCGAACGCTCTCCGTCTTGTTTGTGCTTGTTGCCAGCGTAGCCTTCGCGGGCGATTCGCCTCAGTTTCGAGGGCCGGGGGGCGAAGGGCATTCGTCCGAGACGAACCTCCCGTTGAAGTGGAGCGACACTGAGAACGTCCGCTGGAAAGCGGAGATCGACGGCTTGGGATGGTCCACTCCGTCGGTCGTTGGGGCCGACGTTTGGTTCACGACGGCGACCGATGACGGCAAGTCGTTGCGAGCCGTTTGTCTCGACAAGGACTCGGGGAAGGAGCGGCATAACGTCGAGGTCTTTCATCGCGACGAGCCGGGAAAGATTCACGGCAAGAACAGTTACGCATCCCCTTCCGTGCTGGTCGATGGCGAGCATGTGTTCGTCCATTTCGGGAAGCTGGGGACCGCGTGTCTTGACCGCAATGCGAAGGTGATTTGGACGACCGAGTTCACCTACAACCATCGTCATGGACCGGCGGGTAGTCCGATTGTCGTGGGCGACCTGCTGATCCTCAGTTGCGACGGGGGAGACGTTCAGTTTGTGACGGCTCTCAACAAACAGACCGGCAAGGAAGTTTGGAAGACGACGCGCGAGGGGGCGATGGCCTATTCGACGCCTCTCTTGATTGAAGTCGATGGCCAGCCGCAAGTCGTCAGCACGGGGGGCGAGTGGGCGATGGGCTATGAGCCACAGACCGGCAAGGAAATCTGGCGGTTCCGCTATCCGAAGGGCTACTCGAATGTCCCTCGTCCGGTGTTTGGGCAGGGCTTGGTGTTCCTCTGTTCGGGCTATGACAAACCGTGGCTGTACGCGGTCAGACCGAACGGCACGGGCGACGTGACCGAGACGCACATGGCGTGGAAGCTGGACCGGGGAGCACCGCTCAATCCGTCGCCGCTACTGATCGGCGAGGAACTCTACATCGTCAGCGACAACGGCATCGTCACCTGTCTGAATGCGAAGTCGGGCGAACAGCACTGGCAGCAACGAGTCGGCGGCAACTTCTCGGCGTCCCTGCTGCACGCTGACGGTCGCATCTACATGCTCGACGAGAACGGCAAGACGTACGTCTTCGCACCAACGAAGGACGAGTACCGCGAACTGGCCGTCAATGAAGTTCCCGGCCGCTCACTCGCCAGCATCGCCGCCGCTGACGGGTCGCTGTTCCTGCGAACGGATAAGGCGGTCTATCGACTGCACGCGGCGAAGTGAGTCGTTTCAGAAGACGTCGTTATGAAGATTCAAGACAACGTGGTTCTGGTCTCAACTTGAGTCGAAAAGTCCGGGGCCTTACGGCACCCGGTTCACCAACTTCCGACAGTTGTTGATGCGTGCGTCATTACTTCCCTTTGACCTGCGTAATGTAGATCAGGTAGGCGAGCGGTGCGCCGATGAGGATGCCTGAGAACGGGACCATCTCGGGCAGGCCGATCTTCTTGTAGATGAAGTCGTACAAGAAGAAGGTGTCGAGCAGGCAGAAGCCGATGACGGACCAGCAGGCCGCCAAGATGCCGAGCTGCTTTTTCTGAGCTTTTTCATCGTCTGACAACACAACCTTGGGCTTGCTTGCGGAGGAGGATGACGATTTGCTCCCCTTCACCGGCTCGGCGGCTTCCTTGCGCAAGCCCGCCGCGTAGTACTTCGCGATCCCTTGATTGATGGCCAGCGGTGTTGCCATGACGGGACGGATCGGCATGTTGAACCGGAGTCGAATCTCGTCTTCGAGTTCTGCATCGGGTTCTTCCGAACAGGCGACCAGCACGCCGCCATTATCGACGAACAGCGGCAGACAGGTGTGACGGCGGACCAAGGCACGCGGAACTTGATCGAGGATCGAGTCATCCGGCAGCATGTCGGCCAGGTCGACGTAGGGCCGACCGATCTCTTGAGCCAACGCCCGCGCGGCCACATCCGGTTCGACGAGCTTCAGTTGAACGAGCGTGTCGCGCACGGACAGCCCCGTTCGCTCCGCATGCGATTTGACTTCCTTCACCTGATCGGACGAGAGGACACCTTGGTCCTGCAAGTACGCGGTGAGTGGTCGGCGACCGGTCGTCGCGTCGCGATCGTCGATCTCGCGGCCCTGACTCTTGTCGTAGTCGAGCTTCAGTTCGGAGTCGGTCAGGCAGAGCATTGCCTTGGCCAACTCGTTGAGCAGCGTCTGCGATTCGTTCGAGTACTGACCGGTCGCATACTTGCGGACGTGACCATTCAGCTTCTTGTAGTTCTTGCGAACCTTGTCGGGATCATCCTCGAACTGCACGAGCCTCAGCAGTTGGTAGTGATCGGGTGGACGCTGGCCCTCGGGGATGCCGAGCCATTCCTTGTAGACATCAATCGCCAACGGAGAAGCCTCCTGATTGCGGACGTTCCAACTGCACCAAGCAGCCTATCCAAGAACCCGTCACCCCCGGCCCTTCTTCCCGCAAAGCCGGGGCGAGGGGAGGATGCTCTTACTGAACTCACTCGACTTGGTAATTCTTGGCCAATGCCTCGAAGTCGCCAATCCCCTGTTCGGACAGGCCCGAGTGGCGGACAATCTCGGTCATGGCGACGCGGTTTCCAGCTAGTTCTTTCGCGGCCGCGCTGATCCGTCCGTTGGCGTCGTAGCTGTAGGTGACTTCGACGGGTGAGCCAGCCGGAAGATTGGCGGGAAGGTCTAGGATGCGGAAGTCACCGATCTGTGTGCAGGCATCAGGATCGGTCGCGTCCCCTTCGAGGATATAGACGTGGATCGACTTCTGGTTGGCCGAGTTCGTCACGAACTTCTGACTCACGTTGAACGGAATCTGTGAGTTCTTCGGGATCATGATGTGGTTGATCTTCTTGGTCTTGTCTGCCGGGCTGGAGACCTTGACCCCCAGCGAGTGCGAGTTCACATCGCTGGTATGCACGGATCGCAGCCGATTTGTGACGAGGGCGCTCAGACCGGCTGCGCCGCGGTTCTCACGCGCTTCCAGAATGGCCGCGTGAATCGCGGCTCCCTGCGAGACTGCCTCTTCGGGGCGAAGCAGCCCCAAGTCACGGAGCGGCTGACGATGGCAGACTTCGGCCAGCATGGTTTCCACGGCAGGCATGTAAGTCGAACCACCGACGAGAACCACTTCGTGCAGCGTTCCGATCTCGACTCCGGCTTGTTGCAGCACCAGTTCGGTCGTATCGCGCGTCCGTTGAAGCAGGTCGGCCGTCATCCGCTCGAAGTCTTTGCGGGTGAATTGCAGCGAGAGCGTTTTGCCTCTGAAGTAGACCGTCAGCGGTATCTGAGTCTTCGTACTGAGTGCCCGCTTGGCGTCTTCGCAGTTTGCGCTGAAGTCGCGCATCGCTTCGGGGTCTTGTCGCGGGTCTTCGTTGAATTTGCGGGCGAACTGCTCGGCGACGTGGTCGGTGATCCGTTTCGTCCAGTCGATCCCGCCCAGCATCACGTCGCCGTCGGTGGCGAGGACGCGGAACTGAGTTGGCGTATAGCGAACGACAGTCACGTCGAATGTGCCGCCGCCGAGATCGTAAACCAGAATGGTCTTCGCCTCTTGCTTGAGATCGCTGCGTCCCAGCTCGCCCTTCATCCACGCGTAGGCCAGCGTAGCGGCGGTCGGCTCGTTGATGATGTCCACGACGTTCAGACCGGCGATGCGGCCAGCATCTTGAGTCGCCTTGCGGCGGACATCATTGAAATAGTAGGGCACCGTGATCACCGCGTTGGTAATCGGGCCGATGGCTTTCTCGGCGTCCTGCTTCATCTTCTTGAGGATCAGCGCGGAGATGAACTCGGGCGACAACTTCTTGTTCTGGTAGACAACGAAGTAATCCTTGTTTCCCATCTGCCGTTTGACCGCTTCCACGATGTGGTCGGCCGACTCTTGCGAACTGCGTTCAAACGTGGGACCGACCACGACCTGGCCGTCATCTCCAAGAAGCACCACCGACGGCGTGATGTTCCGCCCGTCCGCATTGAGCAGCGAGGTTGGCTGCCCGTCAGCGCCGAGTCTCGCGATGGACGAGTAAGTGGTTCCCAAGTCGATGCCGACCGTCTGACCGTCCAGAAATTTCATTGCGCAGCCTGTTTTCGTGAGTCCGAAGGTGAGTGATCGGATGCCGTCCGCAGATCGGACCGACATTCCCCAAGAGCCGGGGTCGAGAGTGGGCGGTATTCTGCCCGCGTGCCATCTCGGAAATCAAGCGCGCTGGCTGTTTCAACGAGAAGGGAATGAGGGGCGTTCCCAGCGTGTCGCGTCGAATGGCAATCACTCGTGGAGAGATTCAACCCCGAGCAACTTCACCGCGCCATCGGCGCGCTGATCAAGATGCCGAATGGGAGCTGATGCCGGTCGCGGTTGCCTCGCCATGGAAGGCTTGGCTCGAAACACGACCGCTGAAGGTGAGTGTGGCCGCCCTTCGATCAAACCGATCTGCTGCTCGTTCAAATCGGACAGCCGATGCGCACCGAATGCGGATGCGGTCACCGTTCCAACCAGCAGTGTTGCCGCCAAGCCATTGATCAGGATTCGTCGCGCGTTGGTGTGTGAATCGAAATTCATGATCTGCGGTCCTGAAGCTCAACACTGGAAATCCCGCGTGTAGGAGTAGCCGATGGCCGTCATCCCACCCCATCGAGCCTCGCAAATTCCGCCGAAGCCGACTCACGCCAAATAGAGATCGGATCGCCGTGAATTACCGCAACAGGCAATTGCCGCCGAAGGTGCGAGGTTCTTCAGGACGCCCGCCCTCATCGGTCCCTTCGGTAAACTTTGCCAGCATGTGTTTGATGGTCCCGTAGGATGGACTCCCCGTCCGTCCGAGCTTGTCGAGAAGCACCGGACGGACGGGGAGTCCATCCTAACGTTGCGCGTACGCGAACTCTTGCCAGCCACCTGTGGCCTGCAGTTCGACTCGCACGTCCCTCGTTCTCAACCGTGAGTTTGGAGGCGAGGCGTGCGTGGTGATTTGGCAACGTTGAGCCACGCCGTTGCCGGCACGCTCCGAAGTCATGGCGTGCTCGCGAGTTGATGGCCTTCAGCGCGACGGAACCTTCGTTGCGTGAGGCGTTTCGTCAACGTGAGGCTTGGCGTGGGCGGCCGCTGCATGGCGTCAGGCGCAAAGATTTCTGAACGGCTTAACTCGTTGGTGTGGCTGTGATTTCTGAGGATCGCGGTACGAGGAGCGTCAACTTTTCTGAGCGAACTGCGCGAGTGGCATTCAGGTTGCTTTACATCTTGCTCATCCTGCAAGACGCAACCACACGAGACGGCCAGCAGGTTGTTGCCGCTCGAAAGATTGAATCACTCGTTTACTCGCGTTCCTCAGAAAGGACCACTGCCATGACCAACCTCATCAACACCCTGATCCACGACGAAGCCGGTTTCATTGTCTCCGCCGAACTCGTGCTGGTCGCCACCGTCGGCGTCCTGGCGATGGTCGTCGGGTTGTCGGAAGTCGCGTTGAACGTGAACAACGAACTGGAAGACATCGGTTCTGCGTTCGGCTCGATGAACCAGACGTTCGTCCAGAAGGGCGTCCTCGGACATCAGGGTTACTCGGC
>Ga0114966_10001888_pt1 | contig 19046 bp, 20 predicted proteins | sample M_130207_XF_Meta_FD_87029 | JGI IMG/M metagenome (GOLD analysis project Ga0114966, IMG submission 87029) | Freshwater microbial communities from Lake Montjoie, Canada to study carbon cycling - M_130207_XF_MetaG | ecosystem: Environmental > Aquatic > Freshwater > Lake | place: Lake Montjoie...
GGAATAGATTTCTTTTACCGACCGGACTTTCACCGATAATATACTCCTGCATCTCGGAGCCTTGCTTCTGCCTAAGCCGATCAAAGGAATTGCTCCGGCTATTGACGATAAATTTGGCGCCGTAGACGGGAATCGAACCCGCCTTAGTTGGATAGACAATCCAGTGCCCTCCCAGAGGACTACTACGGCATATATGGTCTGTGTGGCAGGATTTGAACCTGCGTTTTCCCACTTCCAAGGCGGGTAGATTAAACCAGACTTTCTCACACACAGTTAAAAACATTTAGGGGTGACTGATGGGGAATGATCCCATTCTACCAGTTTCACAGACTAGGGTGCTAAACCTTTACACTACAGTCACACCTAAATGCTCTATACATTTGGTACCTCCACCGGGTAACGATCCCAGGATTGCCGGTTATCAGCCGACTGTTATTCCATTTAACTACAGAGGTATAAACTTGGTGCTGCCTGTAGGAATTGAACCTACGTTCTCTTTCGAGCCGCCTTATCAAGACGGTGCCTAACCATTCGGCCAAAGCAGCAATAAACTTGGCGGTCCCAAGGGGTAACGATCCCCTTCTTTCAGCGTGACAGGCTGATGTGCGTCCATGAACACTTTGAGACCTTAACTTGGAGGATAGAAACAGAATCGAACTGTTACCGTTTCCAGTAGACCGGTTTAGCAAACCAGCTCGCGCCCAGCGTCACTACTATCCATTAACTTGGTGGAGGCCGGGGGTATCGAACCCCTCTAGACAAGATGCTTGCAAGGCAACTCCGCAGCCCTCTGCTGCCCCCAAATTGTTTGGTGGAGGATAACGGATTCGAACCGTTTGCTCCTGGTTGCAAACCAGGTGTGTTAGCCAAGTATACCAATCCCCCAAAATATGTGGGCCTAGTTTTACGTTATATGGTCCATCGAACGAGTACAGTGTGTCAACGCCTCACGATTATACTCTACGTGATATTTGCTGACTGGCGGGTGCCTAAGTGCTCTAGTAAACTAGAACAGCATAGAACTCTTTGAAGTCCTGCTTGACATTGTAGTGCAGGTAACTGTGTCGTCTTCAAATATGGTGGATGCGGATGGATTCGAACCACCGCGCTTTTTACAGAACAGATTTACAGTCTGCCGCCTTCAGCCACTCGGCCACGCATCCATTAACTTTGGTACTCCGAACGGGTTTCGATCCCGCTTCTCCAACTTGAAAGGCTGGCGTCCTAGCCACTAGACGACCGGAGTAAATTTGGTGTAGCGTGATGGAATCGAACCACTTGCCAGCCACCCTGCTTAATAATGACTACCGGGTTACAGCCGGCAACAGGGAACACACTACATAATTATTAACACACTGTTTCCAATATGTATATTAAAACAAACTGTCTATCTATGATACGACAACATCGTCAAAGGATGCCCGTGCGCCAGTTTGCTTTAATATGACGAATTTTTTTACCCACATAAGGGTAAGCCATCCTCGTCACCGCCCGTTTGTCCCATGTTTAAAGTGCAGGACGTGGACCTCGTTTCCACATATTCACACTATACTAACTCTAAAACGCAAAAACCCCAGGGGTTTTAATCCTGGGGTTCTTTAAGTTTGCTGTGCTTTTTACATTACACAGTATTCTCCAAGAACCCCGATCTAATCTCTGGTGTGCGATCATAACTTGACATATTAAACGCAGACCACAACGCGGCGGGGCAATTGCCCAGCTGTTTAGCTGTCCCTATGTTTAAATGTCTTTGTTGCGATTGCATTTTAGTTTCCGTTTTATCTTTAAAAATTTATAAGTCTTTTACAACTTATGCTTCTATTATAACACCTTTCGGCGTCCTTGTCAACAACTTTTTGTATTTTTCTTTGTTGTATTTCTACAACACTTACTGACTACATTGCTTGCTAACTTGTCTTTATTATACAGTTATTTATGTCTGTTGTCAAGCACTTTTTATGTTTCTGACAAAATATTTAGTCTTTTTAACTAAACACAGCTCTATTGTATAGGAAGAATCCAGTAGTGTCAACTCTTGTTGTTGTATTTTTACAACTCAGACCAAAGTTCTGGGATAGTGTCCCAAAGAGCGCTTACATCAATGTAAGGGTCCATACCACTTTCATCCATGATGTGTAGGGCCAACCCTGGAATTGGACTGAATAGCATAACATCTTCTTTGTTCCAGATCAAGTTTATGGTCTTATCTTCTACCCAATCGGCATGTTGTCTTGTTAAAGATACTACATCTTGAAAATGTTGTTTATATTTGTTATAAATTTGTTTGCTAGCCAAACAGGTATACGTGGTATGCTTGACTGTTCTATAGTGTCTATGTGGTCCATGCAATATAAAACTTGGATAGATTTCTTTATTGTAACGCCAAACATCGTCATGCGGGTTGATTGCAATCATTTTTTTAGTTTTATATTCAAATAAGTCCACAGTATCAATCATATCTTGTATAGCAGTTGGAAAATGTAAGTAGTCGTCTTCTATATGATACCACAAGTCTATTGCACGTTGCTCAACTAGTTTATAAACTTCCTGCAATGAGTCCGCATTACCGGTAACAGTCAACGGAATAAATTCTGTAACTGCATTACATTTACTTAAAATTGTTTTGATATCAACCACAGCTTCAGGAGAACTATGATCATCAAGAACAACAAATTCTATATCGTGATCAGTTACACGATTGATGCTGTCTACAAGACTGCTCATACATACATTGATCAATTCGTGTTTGCTAACGTTGATGTATCGGGTACTACCATGAGCCATATAGACACGTTGGCAAGTTCGCAAAATAATTAATAGTTTTCTTTTCATTAGTAATTTGACAATAAGTCTTCAATATCTTGTAAACCAAACTCAGGATAAAACAGTGCATCGCCTGGAAATTGGGTTAGTAAAACTTGTTTAAAATCTGAATTCAACATAATAGCTTTATCCATAAATTGCTCTAACAGTTCATATCTCTGTGCTCTAAATAAACCAAAAGGCACACGGATATGGGCATCGTTGGTTAGCATCTTAGCAGTGAGTTTGTCAATGTAAAATGACAAATGGTCATCACTTAGATAAAAAGGCAAGCATAGAGTACCGTGGAAACCATATGTGTCAAATTTGCCACCTGGATTTTCTGCAGAGAATTGTTTAGCCAAAGGGATTGGAGCAAATACGGCTCCGTTATTGACAAACCAATCCTTGTATAATACACCAATGTGTACGTCTTCTTGCCATTCATTTGGTCCAGGCTCAAATACCAATTGATCATCCAAACATAGATCAGTTAATTTACGACTGCGTAAACTAAATCCACCGTTACCAACTCTTCGATCTTCTGGGAACCAAGGCCACGGGGCTCCAATGTAATCATATTTCATAAACTCATCTTGCCATTTTGTGGGATCTGTTGGCATTCCGTCATACTGTATAACCATGGTAAAGTCTGTAGTGATGTGTTTACCCAGTTCTTTTAATATTAGATGACTATATGTTATCTTGTCAGTGATAGACGCAACTTGTACAAACTTGCTACCAGGATAAAAATCTCGATCACTGAGTACTATTACATTGTTGGCACCAGTTACTTCAACTGCCAAATCTAGGCTTTTAGCGGCAAGTTCGTGATATCCTGTATCAACAACGGCGATGGTTAAATTTTTCATAATAGAGTAACTAATCCTTGATCCAGCATAGCTGATTGATTTGACATATTAAAGTTTATGGCAGTAACACCAATAGTATCTAATACACTGAGATTTCTAAAAATAATATCATTGGGATTAGTAAATGGTCCATGATAAAAATAAGTTGCCCAATCACTAAACATATGGTCATGTCCACCTTTGAGCCAAATTTTATTTTTTGGAAAAATCTTAGTGGCAAAGCAAGCAAGACTACTTGCACATAAAATACAATATTCAGCGCCTGTAATAATACTAAAACTTTCTTTTAAACTAGTTTGATTAGTTAAGTCAATCAGTCTTGGGTGTTGTGGTGGTAACGCTTTACTACTGTTAATAACTACTCCCATAATATTCATTCTGTCTAAAAAACTAAAAATCTTAGACCAATCGTGATCGTTAAATTCTCTTCCATTAATTTCAGCATCACTCCAAGGGTGGATTACTACATAATCATTTGGCAATTGAAATTTAGTAACATCGGGCCAAACACTATTTGTGACAAATCTACTTGATTGCCATGGTAGTCCAGCAAAGATACGTTGTAATGATGCATCTAAACTGTTGTCGTTAATATTGTCAAGTTCCTCATTACTTAAATTAAGTTTACATTTGGTATTAAGTTCAGGTTTCATACCAATATTCATAAATCGATCACCCTCTTGCCAAGGTCGAGTGGGACGTTCATCACCCCAGTCATCAAACAATATTTTTTCTTCTTTTAAATTTGGAAATATATCCGTTAAATTACAGGCAGCTTGAATTTCGTGTACATTACGTGTGGCCCATAGTAGTGTGGTAACTGAATCTTTTTCAGTTTCAGTCATGAATGATTCGGCACCAATGAAATCACCCAATCCGCCTGTAAATAAAGCCTGCATTATGTTGTTGTCCTATTTAAAACATCTACCCAATCTATCAAACTATCAACTACCCACGAGTCGCAATGTGTAGCATATCCCGGAACTGGGGTAATTAATCCACGAGTTTTACTAATTTCATTAAACAACTGAGAATCATGCGTCCAGTTATCTTCGCCGCCACACCAACGATAAAATAGATGTTTATCGGCCATCAAAAATCCTGCCCTTGTAGCAAAAGTCATAGTAGTCGACGGAGTGGTACGCCAATGACAATTTTCAGTCTTTATTAATAAACATTGTTGACTGCTGTGTTGCTCAATATATTTGTCTGGATGATCGTATAAACTAACATATGCACACTTTAAAAGGCCCTGTTCTAAAATCAAATCGCTGCCTTCATGATGAACATAATCATCTTCTACAAAGTAAACTATTTCATTAGGATCTAAATTTACAGCCTGTTCTAAGCTATATAGAAAAGACCCAGCATTATGTCCAAAGTTTGTACGTTGTATGTTTAACATTGGGTATATTGCTGTAATCTTATCCCATACTTCATCATTGATGCCATCAGCAATAATAGTGATGTGTTGTTCTGCAAATACTGTAGTAAAGTTTTCCAAGCATTTCCACTTATCAAACCATTCAGGCCGATTTGGCATAGGTCTCGGGGTACCAGTATGATCTGGCATATTATTAAAACTAAATCTGTAAAAAATTTTCATAGTAAGCTCACAACTTTTTTTTGGATTTTAGCAAGATGATCAATCCACCATTCATAAGTTTCTTTCCGTTTATTTTCTAATGCTATTGGATCTCTCATTAGATCTTCAATTATTTTTGGAACCTCTGCCCATGAATTAATTTGAATTAGAGGGTGATCATCACCGTATATTGCTTTCCAAATTTCATGTTTTTCAACAATGGGCAATGCTCCAACTTGCAATGCCTCACATAATCTGCAAGTTTCCATACTAAAATTACCTTGCGGACACGGAACAAAAATACTATCATTAAACATATCAGCCATCATTGATGGTGTTAAATGATATCCATCGTGTGGACCATATTCTCCGCAAATTTTAAAATAGCTACGACCGTTTGGTACAGTGTTCATAGCTCGTACCATTTCACCTCGAGTAGTTTTGTCAATATGTCCACTAAAACTCCACGTATATTGACGTTGAAAAATAGTTTTTGGTTGTATTGTATATGGATAAGATCTATTCCATCCTATAGTAAAATTATGAACTTTGGGTCCAATATCAACATAATAATTACGTAAAACTACGTCTGCATATTCATAGTAACTACGATCATCTCGATACCACTCATCACATAAATGTAATATACCAAAACGTTTTCCATTATCTCGCATACGTTTTAGATACATAGTTGGATTAAGTTTTACGCCGTGCTGTGTACCTACAATAACATAACAATTATCATAGCATTCAGTTTGATTGTAGTCAGTAACGTGTTGATGTGGCACATCTTTAAAAATAAAATCAATGTAGTCCTCGTGCCAACAAGAGGAGCGTTCCATTAACCATACAAATGTTATCATAATATTAAGTTGGTATATGTCGTTCACCACCAATGTGGATGACACTACCTTCAGGCTCTAAACTTGCACACCACATGCCTAGTTGTTGATATGCTTCTGCATTAGTTCTTTCAATTAAGCAGCCATCCTTAACATTGAAATTAGAGCCATATCGATCAGCAACTGGTGTTCGTAGACCTTTAATTTTTTTATAGTCAGAAAGTCTGCGTAAACCTGGATTAAGTGTAAATCCAAATCCACCATCGTGCTGTATCCACGGGATAGTTTTCCAATAATTTAATTTGCCTTGAGAATCATTCAATGTATAAACTGTTGGATCAATCCAACTACGATTTTGCGCACCTTGCCACTGGTCCAAATGTGCTCGTAAATGAACCATTAGACATTCTCTGTCTGATTGCAAAATACGAAGACTATCTTCAATAAAATTAGACTTAGTAAATTCCCAATCATCTTCACAGTGGAAAATATATGGGGTTTGAATACAGCTATACGCCCATTCAATGTTTAATAATTGTCCACGTCGTGGGATAGGGCTGTTTAATAAAGTTACCTTGGGAATAGACTTAACAATATCTTTGATAAAGCTATTATCATTTGGTCCGTCTTCTACTATAATTATTTCGTTAGTGGTATTGGTTGCAAACTTCTCATATGATTGTAAAGTTTCAGCCAATAAATCTTGACGACCACAACTTGTGATTACTAGTGTAACTCCTAATGACATAATGTATAAGTCCTTTTATTTAATATGTGTATCACTTGCGTTCTTCTAAAATATTTCCGCGCCAGTAATCAAGCACTGATTTAGTGCCTCCTTGAACAATGTAGTCTTTATACTTGTCTTGATTGTTAAGTATTGTCTTAGGAAAATATTCATCAAGTATTACTGGTCCCCAAATTTCATTAGGACGAAAATGGTCTCTCCCTCGGGCAATAGATTTTTCAACATCAATATTATCTATGATAGATGGAATATTAAGTTCAGAATGGCTAAAACTCTTTAGTTTATTTTTAACAAATTCATCGTTACCCAGCCAACTAAAATGCCAGCCTGCGTGATGTAATTCAATACTTCTTCCTTTTGTTACTTTAGATTCATTAAATCTCATATCGTTTGGTATTCCTTTATAGCCACGATAAGCTACACCGCGCCAAGGATAATTATCAGTAATATCCATGTAATTAAATCTAAAGTAAAACATAGGCATGGCCAGGCCGTAAAAATCATAATCAGTTTCACGTATATACTTGAGTGTTTCAGGACGAATAATTTCATCCAAATCGCTCATTAGAATAACATCGTCTTTTTCAATATCTGCCCAGGCGCGTACCATTTGATTTCTCTGCCAAGTTTCATTGTCCCAAGGGTTAGTATGTGTGGGACTATCACTTACTTTGATGTAGTTAATTTTGTCCATCCACTTGCTATATCGACCCAATTGATTTTCCAAATTGAATCCTTTGTATAACCCTGAGTAAGTTCGATCACATTCAATAATGTCAAATCGATCTACTTGATCATAATGTTCCGAAAGTCTTAATTCTAACAAATCAAACTCATTCCAAAACATAAACGTGTCAAAAATTCTCATATATAATTCCTAAATATTTTTCTTACGCAATCTCTAAAATTGACCAGGGATAATAATCTTGCACACCTTTATCAACATCAGTTAAAATCAAGTGACGATACTTATCCATATTGTTTAAAATAGATTTTGGAAAGTATTCGTCAAATTTTACTGGATACCAACTTTTAGATCTTTGAAGAGGATCTTCATTATTCTGTATGTGTTTGTCAATATCAATGTTGTTGATAATGTGTTGTAATTCGCCAGCATGGCTAAAACTGTTTATTTTGTTTTGTATCCAACTAACATCACCTAACCAACCAAAATGCCAACCAGCGTGATGTAATGTTACTTTTCGCGCACCTGGAAAGTCTTTAATATAACGCATTTGCTCGCCATCAGTTTGGTAACCTCGTATTGCACGACCCCAGTTACCATAATGACCTGCTGTGTCCATGTAGTTGAATTTTAAATAAAATCCTGGCATATTTAAAAAATACAAATCGTAATCAGTATTTCGAATAAAATCAATTGCTTCAGGTCGGAATATTTCATCCAAATCACTGATTAAGATTACATCGTCTTTTCCTAGATCATGCCAAGTGGCATTCATTTTGCTACGTTGCCAAGTTTCATTGGCCCAAGGATTGGGATTAGATGGACAATTGTCAATTTTGATATATTCAACCTTGTCCCACCAAGCCTCATAACGTGATAGGTGCTGTTCTAAATTAAATCCTTTGAATATTCCTGTAAATGTTCTATCGCATTCTATGATTGTAAATTTATCAACCTTGTCATAGTGCTCAGATAATCTGACTTCTAAGAGGTCATATTCATTACAAAACATAAATGTGTCAACTATCCTCATTAAGAATTTCCTTATCTTTATAGTGTAGCATGTATTTAATCTACTGTCAATTAAGTGCATACATTTTTTGATTGTTTACCTAGTAAATAGTAGTACACTATGAGCATTAAGATAGACTTGTCACAGTGACAACAGGTTAAAAGAAGAAATAATGGATCCAATCACTATAGGTCTTGCATTTACTGCGGCGCAATCAGCAATTGGCCACATCAAACAAGCCATCGCGTTGGGTAAAGATGTCAATAGTATCATCGGGCAAGTGGGGCAGTTCTTTGAGGCAGCGGACCAAGTTCATATGGCCAGTATTAAAGCCAAACATAGTGCTATGGGTCAAACTGATGCTCAACTTGGTCGTCAGGCTCTTGAGTTTGCCATGCGTAGTAATCAATTGCGTGAAGACGAACGAGCACTCAAAGATATGATATATTGGCAATTAGGCAAGCCTCAAATATGGCAAGAGATGATCATTGAACGTACTAGATTATTAAAAGAAAAACGTGAGGGTGAGGAAGCACTGGCAAAAGCCAAACAAGCACATAAAGAAAAAATGGCCAATTTGTTTATGATGTCTTTATATGTATTGGCTGGTGGACTTGTTATTACTGCATTTACTATGATTGGTATTCAGTTTTATAGCATGGCGGAGGAACAAAAGGCATTTGAAGTTAAACAAGCTCATGCTTTAAAGATTCGTAGAGAACAACAGTGGGCGAGAGATCAAGAACAACAGAAACAAACAAATGAAGCTTTGGGAATTAAAAATTAATATCTATTTCTATCATTTGACCAATCCTTAAACATTACCCAGAATATCATAACTAGGGGAACACATCCTAATAAGAATAATAAATCGTTGAAGGTAATAATTACATTAAACTGCATCAATTATTTATGGGTGTATTATAATACATAACAGTACACTTAACAGAGAATGTCATGTTGATTAAGGAAGAACAGAGTTCTTCCGCCCTATCGCTCACGCTCGGGCATTTATTGAGATGAATTAAATTCATCTAGATTGTAGAGTGAATATGACACCGAAATTAGGGTGCCATAAAGAAGGCTCTCATCTGAGTTGCTTTCGTTTCATTTAGACAGCAGGTGTTTATGAACTCCACATTACTTGGCTCGACCCTTACCTAACCTGCGGCGATTTTTAAGCATCCTTCGTGTCATTGGACGCATATAATGTATTGGAATTCTGAAGGCACGTCTGCACCCTCATATCGATATTACTATTGAACAACCTTTTTACGACAACTCAAACGTGAACAGTCGTGGGACTGGCGTTTATTAGGCATCTCAAATCAAGACTTGAGGTAGTGAGTTAGAAGTCTTTTGAGAATGAAAAGAATTGGGCATCGGCACACACATCAGATGCTTACCCGGCAGAATATCAACTGGCCTGCTAACCTTATGTTTCTCTGTACTGTGTATGTGTATAATACAGTATACAGTAGAACTATTTTGGTCGCAAATGAACTTTTTGGAAAGACCTTCAAAGGGTCGGAGAAGTTAAAATAAACTGTTTGTGATTTTTTGTAAGAGACCAATTGGGTAATAAGCGTTTGGCCATTTTAGCATATAATGCTTGACGAGATCTTTCATCAGCAGTAAAGGTAAGTGTTGTTATATCACCTTTATGCATTTCTAAAAATTCTCTCATTATATCGGTGACAGTGGACATAACTATAGCAGCATTACCAGTACCAGTAATACCAAATCTATTTCGTGGATTGCCACCCTCTACCACTTTAAACTCTACATCCCATATACCTTGTTCGGATGTATATGCATAAAATTTATATTGTATTTCACCTACGACAAAAGTAGCTTCGGCTTCAGTTGAACTGTTGTAATCCCAATTCCATTTTTTGCCGCCTGTGAATAATTCAGTTATTTTCATTTTTGTGCTAATTTAAAGCTCTGAGTATATTTCTCTCGACTTTTTAGTCCTAGTGAACCGCCTTGAATTTTTTTAGTAACAGCCTTAGTATTATCAAAGTTACCAATGTGAGGTCTAACTTTGTTTTTCCAATACCACCAAGTTACCTTAGCAGCATTAATAGGTTTTTCTGCAAGTTCAGGATGATTAACTAAATCTAATCCCAATGCCTTACCTGCTTCGGTGTAATTGTAGCGTCCTGTGATTTGTATAAACCCACGTCCCTTATATTTTCTGCCATCACCTTTGTAGATGTTACCAAGGTCCTTACGTCCTTCGTATGCATCTCCACTTGCATATTCTTCGGCAGTTTTAAATCCATCTGACTCATGAGCACTTTGTCCCATAAATGCTGCAAGTTCAGTACCCTTTAATCCCATCTTAACTGCAAAGTTATATAATGCAGTTTCTGCAGGTCTACCTGTAATTGGTTTATACACTGTCGCTGTTGACTTTGATAAGGGTCTTGCTGGTAGTTTTATGTTAGGTTTTACTGTATCTGGTATTGTAAAATCTTGCTTGGTAGCACCAGGTTTTAAATTTTTAGTAGGATCAGCTTGTGCAGCAGGGGACAGTTGTGACTTGGGTTGTTGTGCAAGTTCTGCATCCTTATCAGCTTGCATAAGTTTTAAAATGTCTTGCAATTTGGCACGATCTAATGCATTTAATTGTTCAGCTTCTTTTTTCTTCACCATCGCATTGATGGGATCATTTTGATAATTTTGTTGAGGTACCGTTGCATTTGCAGCACCCGTCCCTAAAGCAGCGGCGGTCATTGTGGCGCCCGCTGCCCAATTTCTCCATCCTTCGTCTACATCTGGTTGTAAATGTAGTTCTACAATAAATTCTTTTGATCTCATGGGAATATTTAGTCGTAAAAATAGGATCCAAGGATCCTATTGCCAGCTACTTCTCCTATTATACGCCGCTGGACAGGCGAGTTTATCTAAAAATTCTTCCAAAAAACTTTTGGAAGTCTTTTATTACTTTCCCAACAAGTTATCAATTTTAGATTCGGCAACATTTAAACGTGCTTCAATCGCGCCCAATGCTGGATCAGCTGGGGTAGCAACTGCTTCGGCGATTTCAGCGTGTACTTCAGGAGCAACTTCTTCACCTGTAGCTGTGGCAATAACTTCGGCAATAGCAGCAGCAACTTCTTCTGCTAATTCTGGTGCAGGTGCTGGCATTTCGGCAACTGCTTCCATAATAGCGGCTGTGATTGCAACTGTATCAGTAACAACTTCTGGATCTGCTGTAACAACTGCCATTACTGCGGCTGAAATAATGTCAGCAACTTCTGTGTTCTCAACTAGCTCTGCTTCAAATTGTGCTGTAACAACATCAGCAACAATGGCCGCAGCGTCTTCGTGATAAGCACTTGGTGATAGTGCAACTACATCTTCAACATCTACTGGTGCATCGCCAGCTGGTGCAGCAACAATAAATTCAATGTGTTCTTGAGTTTTTGCAGAGATCAATTGATCAACTGTAATTTCAACAAGAGATAATCTTGCGTCTAGTTCTTCAATGCTTGTGGCATAGTTAAGGTTAACTGTTGTACCAGTTAGTGTTGTTAACTTGGTTTCTACGGCTACTAATCTTGCGGCTAAATCTTCAAATCTCATGGAATGCTCCTTAGTTATGAGTTGTGTATGCCATCCTGGCACACACTTATTTAACCATTAACTTATTACATAATTATTACAATTTTAATATTTTTCTACCAAATTGTCTCGAAATATTTTCCAAGCGTTTTGCCATGACCACTTTTGACTACCTTCTAATACCTTGTCTCTATTCAATCCTAAACAACGATGAACGGCAGTGGCCAAGTCTTCTTCCATAAAACCTGTTACACCTTGCTCTATGACATCTTCAGGACCCTGACATGGATATGCAGCGACTGGGGTGCCACAGGCCATGGCCTCAATCATCACAATGCCAAATGTCTCCCAACGACTAGGGAATACAAACACATCGGCTATTTGATAGTAATGTGCTAGATCATGTCCTATTTTGAATCCAACAAATTCTACATCTGGATACTGCTTTTTATACTTTTCCAACATAGGTCCATCACCTACCATTATTTTGTGCGCGCCTGTATAATCAAGTTTGAAGAAGTCTTCCAAGTTCTTTTCTTTACTAACACGACTAACACATACCAATACTGGATGTTTCTCAGCAGTGATGTCGCAAGGATAAAATATATCACGATCAACGCCACGTGTCCAAGGAATCACTTCTCCTTTAAATCCGTGTGCCTGTAACTCTCGAACCATGCTGTCCGTAGTGGTTAACACCTTGCCACTGTGTTTGTGGAACCAACGAACAAAATGCCAAGTTAAGAATTCTGGGATTCCAAATAGTTTTTTTAACCCTTCAGGAAATTTAGTATGGTAAGCAGTATTGTGCCTAATATTATGTTTTGAAAGATATTTTCTAGCCCACACACCAAGAGGACCTTCTGTGGCGATATGGATATAATCCGGACATATCTCCTTAATCCTCTTGCCCATCTTCCGGGGATAGGCAATCTTGACTTCGTTGTAGCCAGGGCAATCAAAGTGACTGAAGTCCCCGGGAGTAATGTAAACAACGCGATAGTCGTCCAGAACCGCACACGCCTCAATATTTTTGTATGTAGTGACAACGCCATTGATTTGATCCTTTAGGTTATCAGTTATTATCAGTATAGTTTTTGACACTTGCCTTCTACCTTAAAACTCTTAAACTTCAACTGCCACTTCATTGTGCTTAGGACTTGCTCGCAGGTTTTTTGATCCGCGAACTGTAGTTCTACTCTTCCTGGTTGATCCTGTGGATCCGTTAGGTGAACTGCGATCAATATCATCAACCACATGATCTGTCTCCTTTGTCCATGTAATTATTTCCCAACGACCGTCGTGATGTTCAACTAGGGCAGTACAACTTTCAACCCAGTCACCGTCATTCATATAGATAATACCATCTATTTCTTTTATTTCAGCGTGATGGATGTGTCCGCAAATAACACCATCAAAACCTCGTTTGCTACAATAGCCAGCAAGATTACGCTCAAACTTAAACATAAAATCCACGGCTTTTTTAACACGATGCTTAAGATACTTAGACAAACTCCAGTAACCAAAGCCCATACGATGGCGAACCCAATTAAACTTACTATTAAGATTGAGAATAACGTCATACAACTTGTCTCCCAAAAATCCTAGCCAAGGGGCTAGTCGTGTTATGCCATCAAACAAGTCACCATGGACAACCAGGTAGTGCTTGCCGTCTGCACCTATGTGTTCTATTTGATTGTGTATCTCTACCAAACCAAAACTGAAACCATATGGTATCATTGGTCTTAGGAATTCATCGTGATTGCCTGCTATATAAACAACTCTAGTGCCACGCTTGGCATGTCCTAGTACTCTACGTACTACATTAGTATGGCTTTGTTTCCAACGCCATTTGTTTTGTTGTATGCGCCAAGCGTCTATCACATCTCCAACGAGATATAGAGTTTCACAGGTATTATGTTTGAGAAAATTGTTTAGCTTATCGGCTTGACAATCTCTAGTTCCAAGATGAATGTCGGAAATGAAAATACTACGATAAGTTTTGGTTTTCATACCATATTTATCGTAGTATTATGTATAAAATATTACAGTTGTATTACACAGTATGGTTAGTTAGCCACTAGCAGTATCTCGTAATTCACAGCCGTCTTTCCAGAGCCTGATTCTATTACAGTAGACATGTCAGTCTTTTCTGGCAATACCAATGGGAATGGAAAGTCGTAGATATAAGTGCTGTTGTCCACGATGGCCACATGAAGCACCATAAACGCTTTACCAAAATATCGACCCATAAAGTTTACCACAGTGGCCGCTGTTGAGCTGGCATCTCCCTTGAACAAGTATCCAGTATATCCTGCGGGAATAGTATAAATACCTGCTTTCGCTTTTCCCCTACCTGATGACATTTTAGAAACTAGTGTGCCGCTACCAGATGTAACATGAGCTGTAATGTCACCTACGTTAGTGTCTGCATTATTACACATCACACTGTGAATACGCAAAAATTGTTTAGTCGATGCTACCGCTGTTCTTGAGTCTGCGGCGTTTAGTATCACTACTTCTGTTTGATTGACATAGTTGGCATCTAGCCCGTCAATAAGGATTGGCATATTTCTATCAGTAGCATTGTTAGTTGAACTTTTTAGATATAGGGTTTGTGCTGTAGCAAAACTGCTCCACGGGTATGCGGAGCCTCCAGACCATACAGCATCACCTGCTGATGTAGTAGGATTGTATCCTGTAACTTGTTCTGAAATATGTCCAGCAATCAATCCTTGTGCAATCTGCATGGTCCATAACTTGCCTTGGGCACTACCACCAATAGTTGATACGTTGCCAGCAATGTAGATAGGATTTAATGAACTATTGGTTGCAGTAGTAGCACTGATAGGTATTGGATTCCCTATATTGTTTTTAATCTCTACTTCCGGCATAGAAGCAATGTTTACAGTACTAGTAAAGTTACTAACCGTGATGGTTTCTAATGCTGTTAGTGTTGAACTACTTAAACTTACAGTATCAACAATAACATTACCTTCTAGAGTAATACCATCAACGTGAGTACGCAGCACTGGTTGGCCAGTGCTATTATATTGCATTACATTTTGAATCTTTAATAGATTCGGCTCGTCTGGATGGGCGTAATCAGTGCTATTAGGATTTTGAATGCCCATGTGAGATTTCCTTTTTTAAACAATTAATTTGTATATAATTATTTATCCAAACCTAAAGTATCTCTACTATGTGTTAGAGCTGTACTACTGTCCATTTGTGTGTAAATGGTTTACCTTCGGCCTTGTGTTTCAAGATCTTGGCGAATTCCTTCTTTCGAAGTTCTAACTGTTTCTCGGCATCATGGTCGAAGCAAGCCTGATATACTTTCTTAATTAATTTAGATTGTTTCATAGGTTGCCCCTCCTTGATAACTATTTATACTGTTTTAAATCTTATTGTTTAATCAATCTATCAACAAAATCTAAAAGTAACGTATGATGCCATCCATTATGCCAATATTGATTAATATACTGATATGGCGGTTCAAACCAATATTTTAGACTTTCAGGGTGCGGTCCTATAATGCCTACTCGACCTTGTATAATTGCAGCAGCATCGCCGTTGGCATATGTTGCTATAGTATCAAACTTAGATTCATCTCCAATTAATGCACACCCATCATAGAAGAATATATTTTCAGATTTTCCATTCCAAGTTACTGATGCCACTGTTCCATAGCTACGTTTAATATCACTAGTAGGGCGTTTAATATATTGAACGGGTTCCACACTATCTAATAGGTCAAAATAATAGGAGCCTGCCCAATATGCTCCCATACATATTCCAAGGTATTTTCCGCCGCTTTCTACGTAATTTGCAACAGAATTCTGTGCTTTTCTTCTAAAAAATGCATCATAACTACTGGCTTCTCCTATACCTCCTGGGAACGCTATAATGTCTGCACTTTTAAAAGTATTGGGATTACAGTCACTTACACCAAAAGTCTTTATCTTATAATGCTTGGATAGAGCTTGGCTCATACCATCTACGCAATCTTGTGAACATTCGGGATGATTTAAGAACAGTGCGATAGTTGGTTTAGTCATCAGTATTTTTTAAAAATTCTAAATCCTAGATTACTATCTAATCAATTGTAAATCGTTAATCCCGTACCACTCCAATGTCCTGCTGCTGTAATATCAAGTTTAGTAACATTCTCAAGTAGCGGCCACCAATGTTGTAATCCCTGTACATTGATATCATCCCACAGCACAATACCCTTGTAATTATTTGCTAAAAAGAATTCGTGAAATGCTTGTTCTTGGATTCCATCGTGTGGATCAACATCAATGAAGATAAAGGGCGCTTTTAATACTTTGGGATCTAATCTAAAATCTCCAATTCTATATTCAACATTTGCTGGTACTGAACTAATTCTTTTAATATCTACAATATCATAAGAGATTACTGTTGTAGTTGGACTATAGCTCAATGCTAGTGAACTATTGCCTACTGATGTTCCAATGTCATAGATTGTCTGTCCTACGTATGCACTGGAAATATATGCCAATAATTTATAGTGTTCTATACCTGCATCACTAGTCAAATATCCGCGATGCTGCTCATCATTCATTTTTTCAGCTTGCGTGATCAAACTGATTTTTTTAACTTCTTCTTTCAAAGAGGCAACATTGCCGCTGATTAGTAAATCTAGACTGTACATATTTTTCCGTTGTTTAATGCTATTATATAGCATACATATTTATTAACGGTAATATGTACACATTACTATTTGGTATCTACTTAATTCCGGATAATCTACGTAAACGAGTAATATCTGAGCTATCCGTTGCTGCTTCCATGCCTACTGGAGTTGTAGTAGTCGGATTGGGCAAGGCAATATCTTGAGGAGTAGCAGGTCCTGCTGGAGTAGGCTCTTTAGCAGCTGGCGGTTGTGTAACTCCTGTATTAACGGCAGGAGCCTTTGCTGACGGTTGTGTAACTGCTGTATCGGGCATATTCTCTAATTGCTGGACTTCTGTAAGACTTTTAAGTAATGGACCCATTTCTACAGGATTACGCATATTGCCAGATTCTTGTATGTAAGATCTTAATTGGAACAACATTTCTGGATCCGTTTTTTCTCTTACAGGTTTATTATCATCTATAGCCTTTTTCACTTTCTTAGCTTTTTCAGGAGTACTGATATCATTTGCGGCTGCTGCTGCGGCAATTGGTGTCAATGGTCGACCAAATACTCTGAGTCTATGATTGCCATCTGCTCCTGGAGCCGCAACTAACACAGATACTTCTAAACGATAATTTTTTAATGCTTGATGTAAGGGCGGTCCGAATTCTAATTCTTTCCATGCTGCTTTATCGCCTGGATTTAGTATAACAAGTGTTTGATCAGTATTGCCGCCTTGAGCGTGGTGTATTATTCCATTATAAATATCTGTAATAACTTGTTCTGCACTAGTTGGATTATTAATCTTTTCTTGTAATAAATCATTTGCTAACTGATATGCTTTCCCTGTTAATTTATACACTTGATCAACTGCGGCTTCCCATAAATTATCTTGTTTAAGAGCATTGGTTGATTTTCTGCTTCCCATATCAGGCCAGCCTTCGCCAGTTTCGGGGCTCCACGGCTTAGGCATTCCGTTTTCCATATATAAACTTGATATATCTAAATCTGGGATGAAACGTTTGAAGAATGTAGCTACAATACTACCGCTTGATCCACTATCTTGTCCAAATTGTTTAACATCGTTTACTTTTAGACTCAGCAATTGTTTGTATTTGCCAATGCTAATTTCTAAATCTGCTTTAGTACCCTTTTGTTCAGTTACACCATCAGTTTTAATAATGATAGTATTACCTGGATACGTATCTGCTTCTTCTAATGCTTTTAACACCTTGCTAGATTCGTTTACATAAGCTGCACATGCTTCTACTTTAGTGTCGAGTCCAGCTACTCCCTTGGGAAATTTACTGTACAAATCACTTTTATTAGTAATGTATTGAACAATAACGTCGTTGTTACCTGGTTTATTCAGTGCAGACATTTGAATTGGACTTTGTTTATCACGCATGCCGCCTGTGACTTCAAATCCGTTACTAGTAGGATTTTTTACAAATGTTTTAAGAGCAGATAATACTTCGTTTGCCCCAATGTCCTTTTTACTAAGAAATCTAGCATACAAAGCTGCACCTAAAATAGTTTCAGAAACTTCACCTTCATTCCAGGGTTTCTTCTCAGTACCTGATTCGTTTTTTCCGCCTTTAATTTCTGCACTTTTATGAATGTATTTGATAGGAACTATCGCTTTTTTTGGAAGTAATGTAACAGTTGTATTTTCTATGCTTGCTGTTATTTCACGACTAGTTAATTCTCCCGTTTCACTGTTATCTTTAATCAGTTTTAACAAATCTGTTACTAATTGTTTAGAGCGGGTATCTAAATGCTGGCCGGCAAGTCTTTCGCCCTGGGGCCCTACACCAATATCTTTCGCTGTTAGCAGATTTTTTAAGTATGTGGGCCAACTAGAAGTAGATGATTTTTGAAGAGTCTGTTCAACTAAAATTGGCTTGATAAGTTCATTAATGCGCATAGTCTAATATTTATACAACTTCTGGAAATAAAACTTTATGAACGAACTGGTGCATTGTGTGCTCTGGAACTCCCATACTGACCATACTGCGTACTACATGGGGATTTTTCTTTTGCCAATGACAGTACCAATTTTGCGCCATTTCATATGAAGCAACATCCTGCTGATCGTATCCCACATTAGCTAGATAGAAATCTAATGTGGTTTTTGCTAGATCACACAGTTGATCAATCTCAGAATCTTCTTGTAAATTGCCTGCTGCCACCATAGCAGGGCTGAAAATTTTCTGGGCCCAGTCTGGCAATTCGCGTGGTTTATTCCATTCTAGATCCTGCGCTCTAGCTTTAAACCAAAGGTA